>Ga0131853_10000104_pt1 | contig 128439 bp, 119 predicted proteins | sample TergutLab28metaG_FD_92764 | JGI IMG/M metagenome (GOLD analysis project Ga0131853, IMG submission 92764) | Labiotermes labralis P1 segment gut microbial communities from Petit-Saut dam, French Guiana - Lab288 P1 (version 2) (version 2) | ecosystem: Host-associated > Arthropoda: Insects >...
CAGCGCGCCGTCACCGAAAGAGAGCTTGTCCCCCGGCCGCACTTTCCGACCCGGCCGCGCCAGCGAGAGCCACTTGCCCTCGCCCAAGTCTTGCAACAGCACCAACTCCACCGCGCCGCCGCTCTCCCGCTGCCCGAACAGCCGCGCGGGAATGACACGGGAATCATTCATCACAAGGCAATCACCGGGCTTGAGCAAATGCGGCAAATCCGTGAAATGATGGTGGCCCGTCTGCCCCGTCCGCTTATCCAGCGTGAGCAAACGGGAGGCGTCCCGCCGCTCCAAGGGCGTCTGGGCGATGAGTTCTTGGGGGAGGTCGAAGTAAAAGTCGCTTGTTTTCATGGGGTTCTCCGTTTGTTTGTAGTTTTGTGGAGGTATTATACATGCCGGGGCACGGAAACGCAAGAGGACATACCTACCTCTCTCCCTCCCGAATCATAGCCAACACCGTCTCCAAAGCATCCATACCCGGCCGGTTGAAATAATGGGGCGTAACCCCGTAGCCCTCAAATGGACGGCCTTCGGTGTCGGTAAAGTACGCCGTGTCAAACCGTAATACAATCCCGGTATGCGGCAGGGAAATAATCGCCGTGAATGGGTCGGCACCTGTACCAAATACTCCCATCGTCGCCTCTCCCACTACGGTTGCGATGTTATTATACTTCAGCATAGCCGTCGCCGCCTCTGCGCCCGATGCAACATACGCATCAATCAAAAGCCATACTTTCCCGTCATACACGACCTCATTCCGAATCGACGCAAACTGTCCGGTGAAGATACGCGCAGGGTAAACCGTATAGGCCGACTAAACGCATATACAAAATCAATGCTCGCATCCAAATACGGAAGCGGCTGTGTAAACACGGCTTCTGTCGGTTCAACAGAGCCAAAAGCACCTATATCCGCAAGATTGACGGGGTCTGTTCTCGCCATTTTACTATAAACGCCGTCCGTATAAAACAAATACGCAGGGAGAAATAATTGTTCCGTCAACAGCGGTGCCAATACAAACACGTCAAAGTGACTTGTCATCCCGCCCGGATTGCCCCGCAAATCAATGATAAGATGGTCAAAGTCTGCAATCTCTCTATAGAAATCGTATATAATCTCCTCATAATGTCCCATTGCAGGGTCACCCGCCAGGCCGGATACAAGCCCCTCGTCCATAGTCGTATCCAGCATAAAGCGCACCGTCAAATGCGCAATTTCACCGTCTTCAATGATTGCTGTCTCAACAACAGACCTAGAAAAACCAAACTCCTCTTGTTGCAAGGAATCCGCTGATGACACGACAGAACCGCTCACATCCCGCAATACCTCGTGAAACAGAATAGCCTCCGGCCTGGAGAGCGTCCCCAAAATTGTCTTGGCTCGCTCAACACGCTCTACAGGCCATCCGGCAAGCTCAAGTTCCCTGAGCGAAGCTTCATACCCACCCATCACGAGTTCAGCCCATTCCAGCGTTCTGAAAAACTCGTCATAGGGCCACGGAGAACTCAAATGCCCGAGGTGCCCAATCGGTTGCAGAAAATGGACATCCAGCAAATCAGCAAAAGCAAGCGCGTCTCCAATTACAACGGAGGGACTATCCAGCATGTTCCGCACATCATCCGCCAACTCCCGCACATCAATGCCTCGGGTACTGACAGAAATATTAAAAAACGGCCAATTTTCTTCGAGAGCTTGCATCAAATAGTTGAAATCGTAAAGAAAATCTTCCGTGGTCAGATTGTTGAACCTGTAGATTGCCAAATCTTTCTCAGAGCCTTCCGTATCATAAAAACTCCCTGAATCAACGCCCAAACCCGGCGTTCCCGGCGTATAATCCTGCACAGAACAACCCGCCGACAGCACAAAAAGAACAGCTGCCAGCACAAAAAACATCCCTCGTTTGTATCCGGCCATACAATACCCCCCTACAATTTCGGCAGCCTATCCATGTCTTTCTTATGCACGTAGATATATTTCATAATAGCCCCGCGCCCCATAGACCCGCGCCCCGCTTGCCCGCGCCCGTCAATGCGATACTGATATTTAATGTCATGCGCCATCAAGGTATCCAATATTTCGTTAAACTTCTCCACGGAGGAGCCGCAATACACCTCGTGCCGATTCCAAGGCATAATCATTTAATCCACCACCTTTTTGTGAAGCAAAATCGCCCTGACGGCGGCAAATATTGTAAGACCGAGTATTAAAAAGGAAACACCGATCGGCACCCACAAGATATCGATTGCAGCCGCAGGGCTGAAAAGACCACCAGGCGTGCTAAAAAGAGTTGCCACCCATAACAGACAAAATAAAATAACCGAAACCGCAGAAAAAACATATGCGTAAACAGCCCTTTTCTGCCTGATAAATTCTTCGCTGCAAAGCATATTAAAGGCAAATGTGCAACCGGATACTATGTACACGAGAACCAACCACAAATTAGGATACGGCTGAAAACTCATTGACACTCTCAGTCGAATGTTTCGCTCTATAGCCCCAATCACCAAAAGAAAAACAATCGGCCACAGCGCAATGGTTGCGATTCGGATTGTTTCTATCGTCTTTTTCATGACTTCATTTCTCCTTTACATATGTGATGTGCTCTCATTATAACACAACAAAAAGGTACTGACCAGAAATTGTTATCTATATCTGTCATCTATTATCCCCATTTGACACCCCACCCCAAATATGATACTATTTTCTCAACTTTTGCATACCCTATCTCTGTAGGGGGCGGCGTCCCCGGCGCCCCGTCGTATTGCGGCGGAAACAGCACGGGGCGTCGGGGACGCCGCCCCCTACAGGGCAATAACGGAGGACACCCCAATGAAACAATACAAAGTAGGCATCATCGGTGCAACGGGCATGGTCGGACAACGGTTTGTCGCCCTGATGGAACACCACCCTTGGTTTACACTCTGTGCGGTAGCCGCCAGCCCCCGTAGCGCGGGCAAATCCTATGCGGAGGCCGTAGCAGACCGCTGGGCGATGGAGACCCCCATCCCGGCGGATACGGCAGACCTCACCGTCCTCGACGCCGAGGCAGACATGGCCAAAATCGTCGCCGCCGTGGACTTCGTCTTCTCCGCCGTGGATATGAAAAAAGAGGAAATCTACGCCTTGGAAGAGGCCTACGCCCGTGCGGAATGCCCCGTGGTCTCCAACAACTCCGCCCACCGTTGGACGCCCGACGTTCCCATGCTCATCCCGGAGCTCAACGCCGAACACGCCGAGGTCATTGATGCCCAACGCAAACGGTTGGGGACAAAGCGCGGCTTCATCTCCGTCAAATCCAACTGCTCCCTACAGAGCTATATGCCCGCCCTCTACCCGCTCCACAAGCAGTTCGGGCTGGAGAAGGCTCTCGTTTGCACCTACCAAGCCATCTCAGGTGCAGGTAAAACGCTGGACAACGCCCCCGAAATCACCGACAACGTCATTCCCTACATCGGCGGCGAAGAAGAAAAAAGCGAGCGCGAGCCCCTCAAGCTCTGGGGCACGGTGCAGGACGACGGCATCCAAACAGCCGACGGCCCCTCCATCACCGCCCAATGCGTCCGCGTCCCCGTCTCTGACGGCCACATGGCCGCCGTATTCATGTCTTTCCCTCCCGGCAAACGCCCGGAGCCATACGAGGTTAAAGCCTGCTGGGCCGAGTCCTCCATCGGTGACCTGGACCTCCCCTCGGCCCCAAAGCGGTTCCTTCATTACTTCGAGGAAGAAAACCGCCCCCAAACACGCTTAGACCGCAACTTAGAACACGGCATGGCCATCTCCATAGGCCGCTTTCGGGAAGACACACAATACGACTACAAATTCATCTGCCTGTCGCACAATACGCTACGCGGCGCAGCAGGCGGCGCGGTATTGATGGCAGAACTGTTGTGCAGTAAGGGATACATTTAACCCCATGTAGGGGGCGGCGTCCTCGACGCCCCGTCTATATACTAAAATACACGTCGTATACATGTCGTAGGGGCGACCATTGGCCGTCCGCCGGTTTGACGTTCCGTAAATATCTGACGAACGGACGGCCAATGGCCGCCCCTACAATAATCCCGCCCGCCAACGGCGGGCCACCACAATTGTTCATTGTTATCTGTTAATTGAAAACGGGAGGCAATATCCATGAAAACCCCACTCTTCACCGGCTCCGGTGCAGCCATCTGCACACCCTTTACCGCAGATGACCGCATTAACTTCGACAAACTGGCGGAGCTAATCGACTTCCAAATCGAAAACGGCACCACCGCCATTATCATCTGCGGCACCACGGGCGAGACTTCCACACAGACCTTGGAAGAACACATTGAGACCGTGGACTTCTGCGTCAAACACGTCGCGGGACGGGTCAAGGTCATCGCGGGTTCCGGCTCCAACGATACCCGTGCCGCCCTCTGTCTCAGCCAAGAGGCCGAGAAATCAGGGGCCGATGGCTTACTCGTTGTCACCCCCTACTACAACAAGGCCACGCAACGCGGATTGGCAGACCATTTCTTTCACATCGCCGACCGGGTAAACCTCCCCATCGTCCTCTACAACGTCCCAAGCCGTACAGGCGTAGGGTTCACGGCGGATACATACAAAACACTCAGCAAACACCCGCTGATTAACGGCACCAAGGAGGCCTCCGGCGACTTCTCGCTCTTAGCGCAAACCATCGCCGCCTGCGGGGACGACCTCCATATTTGGAGCGGCAATGACGACCACACCGTCCCCATGCTCGCCCTCGGCGCACGGGGTCTCATCTCCGTCGCCGCCAACGTCATCCCCCGCCAAATGGCCGAGATGTGCGACGCGGCTCTGGCCGGTGATTTCAAACGCGCCGCCGCCATCCAACTCCAATACAGCGCGCTCTTGGACGGCCTGTTCATGGAGGTCAACCCCATCCCCGTCAAAACGGCGATGAATCTCATGGGCATGGACGTCGGACATCTGCGTATGCCGCTGTGTGAAATGGACCCGGGGAATTTGGCGAAATTGAAGGCGATTATGGTGGATGCAGGCCTTTCCTTGACGCAATAACGCAACATTCGGCGCAACAACGTAGTGTAGGGGCGGCCATTGGCCGTCCGTACGTTTCCAATTTGACACAGCGTTTGGTAGGCGGACGGCCAGTAGCCGCCCCTACATTGCCATGTGTATAACACGGGCGAACACAACACCGCACAAAACATAGGACAGGGGAACACACAAATGCTAAAACTCATCATCTCCGGCTGTAACGGCCGCATGGGACAAGCCGTGACCGCCATCTGCGAAGCCGACGAAAAAATCGACATCGTAGCCGGCTTCGACACCTACACCGAGCGCGAAAACAGCTACCCCGTCTACAGAGACCCTGTGGAGTTCGGCGGCAGGGCGGATGCCATCATCGACTTCTCCCTCCCCACCGTCTTGGACAGCCTTTTGGCATACGCCGTCCGCACGAAAACCCCCGCCGTCCTCTGCACCACGGGCTACAGCGAGGATGACGAGGCCAAAATCAAAGCGGCGACAGAAACCGTCCCTGTGTTCAAGTCCGGCAACATGAGCCTCGGTATCAATCTGCTGGCCGACCTCATCAAAAAAGCCGTGCAAATTCTCGGCACGGGCTATGATATCGAAATCGTGGAACGCCACCACAAAAACAAACTCGACGCCCCCAGCGGCACCGCTTTCATGCTCGCCGACGCCGCCAAAGAAGCCCTCCCCTACGACCCCGACTATGTCTACGAACGCCAAAGCGTCCGAGAACCCCGCGGCTCCCGTGAAATCGGTATCTCCGCCGTCCGCGGCGGCACAATCGTCGGCGAACACGAGGTGATTTTCGCCGGCTACGACGAAGTAATCGAACTCAAACACACCGCCCTCTCCCGCAATGTGTTCGCAAACGGCGCGGTCGCGGCGGCAAAGTATATGGCAACGGTGGTAAGCCCCGGCTTGTACAACATGAACCACCTAATTTCAAAATAGGGGCAGGGTCATCCAGCCCGCCACAGCATCACCAACCACAAAACCCCCGCCACCCGGCGGGGGTTTCGCACGCCACAACCACCCTACAAGGACATCGCCCGCGTCACAATCAGCCCCAAAATAAACAAACTGATCAAAGCCTCAGACCCCGCCATCATCTTCGCCATCGGCGTATACGGACTCAGCGCGGCGGGCGAAAACGAAGTCGCCGTTGTAATGGACAGGTACAGATAATCCACAAACCCCGGCGTCCAATCCTTGGACGCAAACCGCGGGTCGTCCGACGTCTGCTGCGGGAACACAAAATCTGGATAAATCTTATTGCGGAATACCGTCGGCAAGCCCAAAGCGCGAATCTCAGGCCCGCCCGTATCCAGTTCCCAATACGCCAAAGAGAAAACCCCGATATTCACAACCCACAAGGCAAAACCCGCAAGCAACAACTGGTGCGAAAGCGTAACCGTCACCGGGTTGAGCATATCGTAGATAAACCACCCCATACAAACCAAATTGATGAGCGGCAAAAGCACAACAACCGCAATCGACAACACACGCGCCGACCGCGACGGCTTCGTATGACTGCCCGAATAGACAAGGATGGACGAGGTCAGCATCACACCCGAGATAAGCGGCAATATCCAAACAAAATCAAGATTAATTGCATACGCAATCCACGTCTGCCCCGCCATGACCACCAAAGTCATAACAAGAGCCGCAATGCGTGTGCGAAAATAAGAGCGCACTTGTGAGCTTCTGGTTTTTGTGTTCTGTTTCATGCGAAAGCTCCTAACAGATTTATTTTTCCGCCTTATGCTTCAACATCCGCCGCGCCACCGCCCGCATCACCTTATACGGCGGCCGCTCCAAGAGCCGCACCGTCTCCTTGAGCATTTTCCGCACCGGTATCCCCTGCGGACACAGCGGCTCACACAGGCCGCAGCCGTTACACCGGGACGCATTATGCCCCTCTGTCGTGGCCACATACCAGTATTGGCTCTTCCACCGTTTCCGAAATGCCGTGTCGTTGAGACAACCGAGACACAGCGGAATATCCACCCCCTGCGGACAGGGCATACAGTACCCGCAGCCCGTGCAGTCCACTTTGGTAGCCGCACGGATAAGTGTTCGCGCCTCGTCGTAACGGGCGAGGTCTTCCTCGGTGAATGTCCCCGGCATGTGGTCGGCGGCTACGCGGACGTTTTCCTCCACCATCTCCATCGTCCCCATCCCGGAGAGTACCGTGAGCACATTCGGATGGTCCAGCACCCAACGCAAAGCCCACTCCGCGGGCGAACGTTCACCGGGCGCGGATGCCCAGAGGCCAGACACCGCAGGCGGCAGCTTGTTCACGAGCATCCCGCCCCGAAGCGGCTCCATCACCATGACGGGTATCCCCCGCTCCGTGGCGTAATCAAGCCCCCGCTTACCCGCTTGGTAGTTGATGTCGTAGTAGTTGTATTGAATCAGGCAAAAGTCCCAGTCATAGGCATCAATCAGCTCCAAGAAATCCGGCCCCGTGCCGTGGAAAGAGAAACCGATTTGTCCAATCTGCCCCGCGTCCCGTTTCTTCTGCACCCACGCGGCGATTCCCATTTCACAGAGCCATTTCCAGCTCTGCACACCGGGCAGCGCATGAATGAGATAATACTCCACCCGGTCGGTTTGGATCCGTTCGAGTTGCGTGTTGAAGAGACGGTCAAAATCCTCCGGCTTCTTGACACCGTAATAGGGCAGTTTCGTGGCGATATTCACCCGCTCCCGCAGGCCGTCTTTGGCGAGGATTTTACCCAAGACAGCCTCACTCTTCCCGTAGGAGTAGGCCGTGTCAAAGTAGTTGACGCCCTTGTCAATGGCAAAACAAATTTGCCGCTCAACCTCTGCGATGTCTTTGTGGAATCGGAGACACCCGAAGCCCAAGGCCGAGAGTTGTTTGCCCGTTTTGGGGTCTGTACGGTACTGCATAGACTGCACCCTTTCTGTCTTCTGTCATATACTAAACTACGCCCGCAAGACGGGCGGATTATGTGAGTGCGGAGGACTAAAATATGTGTTGTTTCTTCGGCGGCTGCCGCTGTTTCCACAGGTGCCATTGCCACCATCACTTTCATCACCACAATCGTTGCGAGGATCGCGACCGTGACCAAGAGCGGGACCGCGACGACGAAAGGTCGGGCCGCGGCTGTAATTGCAACTGCAACTGCCGCTAAACCCCCTGCGAGGTGCCTGCGGCACCTCTACATAGACTGCTGCTCCGTCGCAGGAAACAGCACCGTCACCCGTGTCCCGCCGCTGTCCCGTGCCGTCACTTCCACCGTACCGCCGTGTTGCAGCACCGTATCCCGCACGATGGACAGGCCCAGTCCGCTGCTGTCCTGCACGCGGCTCCGCGCTTTATCCACCCGGTAGAAACGATCAAAAATGTACGGCATATCCGCCTCGGGGATACCGATACCCGTGTCCTCCACGGTGAGCCGCACCCTGTCCTCTACACGGTCAAGACGAATTCGGAGCGTCCCGCCCTCGACATTGTACTTAATGCCGTTCTCTGCCAGATTGAACACGATTTGATATACATCATCCTCCGTGGCGAGGATAAAGCACGGCGCACGGAAATCGAACACCATCTCCACCTGCCGCCCCGCGGCGAGCGGACGCAGCATATGCCCGGCCCGCACCACAACCTCGGCCACATCCACAGGGACAAGCTCCGTCTCGGGCGCATCGTCTAAGCGGGTAAGCTGCAAAAGCTTCTCCGTTGTCCGTGTCAGCCGTCCCGCCTCTTGGCCGATGTCCTCGACGAACTCCCGAATCGTCCCCTCGTCCATGTCCTCACTCTGCACAATGCTGTCCGAGAGCAATCGAATCGAGGCCAGAGGCGTTTTCAGCTCATGCGATGCGTCCGACACAAACCGCCGCCGCATCTCCTCCGTCTCTTGGAGCCGATCGGTGAGCTTGTTAAACGCCTGCCCCAATTCTGCCAGTTCGTCCCCGCCTTTCACACGGAGTTTATAGTTATAATCCCCCTTGCCCACGATACGAATTGCCGACAGCATAGCCATCAGCCGCCTTGTCAGCGTACGGGAGAAGAAAATGGCCAAGAGCAGAGCCACCATGAAAATTCCGATGGAAATGTTGAACAAGTTCTGCCGCAATGCCTCAATCAGCTCTCCCTGTGCCCTGTCTTGCTCATGGAGGTATACGGCCCCGATGACCGCGTCCCCGCTCATAATCGGAACGGCACCCCAGGAATAAAAACTGCCGTCCGCAAAGCGGCTGAAGAACACCTCATACCCGTCTAAAGCCTCGATTGCCCGGTCAAAAAGAGCATAGGTCTGCAGGCCGTCTTCCCCATGCGCCGTGTCATAGAGAATCAGCCCCTCCGCGTCTGCGACCACAATCCGAGCGAAGTCATGGACGGGGAGATGCCCCATCGTCTGCCCGATTGCGCCCCGCTCCAAGCGTTCCCCGCCGCCGAGTGCCTCGCTCACCATAAGCGTCTGCCCCATGAGGGACGACTGCTTAGCGTAAAACACCAGATTCCGTGACTCCATCATGGGATAGGTATTGAGCAAGAGCAAAAGCCCCACAATAAGCGTCACATAGGTCAGGGCAAATTTGAGCTGCACACTGCCTGTGAGGCGGCCTTTTTTATGTTTCTGCTTTGAGGTAATAGCCCACACCCCACTTCGTCATAATCCGCGCCGGGTTCGCCGGGTCGGGTTCCAGTTTCTCGCGGAGCCGCCGAATGTGTACATCCACCGTCCGGATATCGCCATGGTAATCGTAACCCCAAACGATGTCAAGCAAATTCTCCCGACTGTACACCCGTCCGGGATTTTTCATGAGCAGTTCGATGAGGTCAAACTCTTTGGCCGTCAACTCCACCGCCACCCCGCTCTGCTCTGCGTGCCGCCGCAAAGAGTCGATGACGATATGCCCAATTGCAATCGCCGCACTATTATCCTCTGCAGGCCCTGCGTTGCTCTGCAAATTACTCCGCCGCAACAACGCCCGAATCCGCGCCTTGAGCTCCAGAACGTTAAAGGGCTTGGTGATATAATCATCCGCCCCGTATTCAAAACCGAGGAGCTTGTCCGTGTCCTCGCTCTTCGCCGTCAGCATCACAATCGGCACCGTGGAAAACGCCCGAATCTGCATACAGGCGTTGAGCCCATCCAGCCGCGGCATCATGAGGTCGAGGATAATCAGGTCATAATTCCCGACCCGCGCTTTCTCCACCGCCTCAATGCCGTCATAGCCCACGTCCACCTGATAGCCCTCGTTCTCCAAGTTAAATTTGATACCCTTGACGAGCAGTTTTTCATCATCTACCACTAAGATACGCATACATTGCCTCCAAAAAATCTCTTCGCATCCCCCGTCCTTTTCGCTTCAGCGAAAAGCTTTTTGCCGTAGAGAGTGCATGATAGTGTGCGACAGAGGCGAAAAATGGAATCCGTCTTTTTTCGGGATTCATTCCCGAAAAAACTCCATAACCCGCCGCAGTGACCCGCCCCGCAGGGCGGTTCCCTCCAAACCAAATGCTTGCATTTGGTTTGAGGCGTTAGCCACACCCCTATTCTACAGTTATCAAATCCCGAATATCCGCAAATCGTGCGGAGCCGATACCCGACACGTCTGTAATCTCCTCAATAATCCGAAACGGTCCGTGCGCCTCTCTGTGGTCAATAATCCGCTGCGCAATCGCCGGCCCGACACCGGGCAAGGTCATCAGAGCATCTGCCTCGGCGGTGTTGATGTTGACAAGCCCGTCACCCGACTCCGAAACAGGGGGCTGCGGAGTGATGTGGGTATCGCCCTCTACAGGGGCAGTCTCACCCGTATCTCGTGCGGCTCTGTCCGCCAGACGCTGAGACAATGCCTCCAGCTCCGCCGCGTCCACGGCACCGACGGCGTACTCCGTGGTCACGGTGAATTCCCCCGGGCCGCCCGTGCGCCCGAAATACAGCCCCGTCAGAAACACAACAGCGACCAAAACCAGAGCTGCCAATGCCTTTGCGATGTTCGTCTTGCTCATGTGCACCACTCCCCTTGGGGTTTTTAGGACAAACCCTTAAAATTTACCGTTGATTCTGCACCCGATTTACGCTATAATGGTCAGGGTTCAAGAATAAATATATCATACCATACATCATCGGAGAGTAGAATGAAAAAACGACATATTTTTACATTATTTACAATTTTCCTGTTAATCACAGGCTTGGTCGGCTCTGCCATCGCCCTCCCGGTGTCCCGTCCGTCAGTTGAAGCGGCGGACGCCATCGTGTTGGCGGATTTAAACACAGGCGATATCATCTTCGCCCAAAATGAACACAATCCGATTCACCCCGCATCCACCACAAAGATTATGACCGCCCTCTTGGCCGTGGAAGCCTTAGAGCGCGGCGATGTCAACATCAATGACATGGTCGCCACCTCGGAGACCGCACTGGCTGATATGATAGAGGCTGGTTCTGCCATCGGCCTTGAAGTCGGCGAGGAGATGACCTTTGAGGCCCTGCTCTTCGCCTCCATGCTCATCTCGGCCAACGACGCAACAAATGTCATCGCCGAACATATCGCAGGCTCTATCGACAACTTCGTCCAAATGATGAACGATAGAGCGAGAGAACTCGGTGCCTTGAACACCACCTTCCGCAACCCCCACGGTCTCACACAAGACGGCCACATGACCACCGCCTACGATATCTTCCGCATCAGCTATTTCGCCGTCTCCCTCCCCCGTTTTGCTGACCTCTACAGTATGCAGGAGCGGCCTTTCCGCGCTACAAACGAGCGTCCGGCGGGCATCTTCACCTCAACCAACCGTCTGACTGACCCGGATGCCGACGGATACTACCCTGGTGCCTCCGGCGTCAAGACAGGCTTCACGCAAGCCGCCGGCATGTGCCTCGTCTCCACCGCCACAAGGGACGACATCTCTCTCCTCGCCGTGGTTATGGGCGTACCGACGGGCATTGATGGCGTCAACCACTTCACCGAAACAGCCGCCCTCTACGACTGGGCCTTTGAGAACCTGACCTACACCGAACTCCTCCCCGCCACGCTGGAGATTACCCGTATCCCCATCTCTCTGGGTGACGGCAGAGAGACCATCGGCCTCCGCCCTGCAAACGCGGTGAATGCGTTGGTGTTCGAGGGCATGTCCCTGCAAGATGCCCGTCAAGAAGTCACTCTCTTCTACGATGATGACAACCCCCTCATCGCCCCCGTGAATCAGGGTGACATCTTAGGGGAGATTACCCTACATTACGGAGACCGCACCTTCGGTCCCATCCCGCTGGTCGCGGCGGAAAACGTAGCCCTCTCCCGCACGGCCTACATGCGGCAGGAGTTGGAATCAACGCTGGGAAACATCTGGGTGCTCGTTGTAATTGTCGTGCTGGTACTTTTGGTTTTACTCTACATCGTGTATGCGGTTAACCACGCGGCGAAAAAACGGAAAAAGCGCAGGGAACGAATGGCGCGGAAGTAGTAGTGAGAACATTATAGGGGCAGACCTTGTGTCTGCCCTGTTTTTTCGTTCCGCGCCTTTGTAGGGGCGGATTCCATATCCGCTCTGTGCGGTTGCGTTTTAGATTGCGTCACAGGAGTTGCGCTTGCTCAGCCCGCTCTGTTTGTTATTGCGTTGGGCTTGCCTGCCGACGGCGTTACTTTTTTTACACGCCAAAGTTTCTCTTTAGAATCTCATTCTTTGACTTTTCGTTTGTGGTGGATGCAACGCGTCATCTTCCGGCTTGCCCGCCGGAGGGTGTTCCGTCGTACGGTGTTTCTGTCATTATGTTTGTTTTTTCGCAGATGTATAGCTTCATGCTGCTCACCTCTTTGCCATTATACCACACCGCACAACAAACCCGCCGCCCAAATACGGGCGGCGGGTTCTTCACAAGGGGTTATTCATCTCCCAAGCCGAAGCTCACGGCGATTGCATTGTTAATCTGATTCATCAGACTGTTGTCCAGCTTGCCCATGCGTTCTTTCAGGCGGCGTTTGTCTATGGTGCGGATTTGTTCCAGCAGAACCACGCTGTCACGGGTCAGACCGTAGCTTTTGGCCTCCAGCTCAATGTGGGTCGGCAGGCGGGCCTTGGAGGTCTGGCTCGTGATGGCCGCCGCAATCACGGTGGGACTGTGCTTGTTCCCCGTATCGTTTTGCACGATGAGCACAGGGCGCATTCCGCCCTGCTCGCTGCCCACTACGGGACTTAGATCGGCATAGTAGATGTCACCCCGACGTACACCGTTACTCACAACAATTCACGCTCCGATGAAAGATGTTTCGGGGTGTTACCTTTTTATGTTTTCCTCCGCCAAAGGCGGAGGAAAACATAAGGGTTAGGTAAAACGCCCGATGTTTTTCCCGGCCCACGGTGATTGAGACACTATGTAACCGGATTACTATAATTCTTCCATAGAGGGGTGCAATTTATACCATAGGATGGTAAATTTTTCGTAGGGACCCGGGCGATTTATAATTGCCCCTACATAGCCAGTATATTCAGCCTTACCCGCCGTGGGAATATACACGGGGGACACGGGCGGAGACGGCGCAGAGGAGTTCGTAGGAAATCGTTCCGAGTGTGCCCGCGTGTTCGGCGACGGAGATGGATTCGGTCCCGTCCGTGCCGAAAACCGTAACCGTGTCACCGGGTGAAATTTTTTCTAAGCCCGTGACGTTCAGCATGGAAAAATCCATGCAGATGCGCCCCACTTGAGGGACGCGTTGACCGTGGGCGAGCATGTCCATCCTGCCGGAGAGATTGCGGTGTAAGCCGTCGGCGTATCCGATGGCGGCCACGGCGATGGTCTCGGTGCCGCTTGTCTCGTAGGTGCGGCCGTAGCTGATAGATTCGCCGTCTGCGAAAGTGCGGCATTGGATGATACGGGTTTTGAGCGACATGACGGGGCGCAAATCGGCTCCGACATCCGGGGCGGGCGGGAGGCCGTAGAGGGAGATGCCGGGGCGAATCATATTGAGGTGCGTTGTGGGCAGACGCAGGGTTGCGCCGCTGCCCGCTGTGTGGCGCAGAGGGATTTGGCGGCCTGATTCGGCTTCCAGCCAGTCTACGGCACGGATGAAGTAGTCGAGTTGACCGAGTGTGTAAGAATCGTCCGTGTCGGCGGCGGCGAAGTGGGTGAAGATGCCTTGGACGTCGAGGTGCGGGAGCCGCAGGGTTTTGAGGGTGTCCATGGGTTCCCGGTTACGGCAGGGGAACCCGAGGCGGCCGAGGCCGGAGTCGAGCTCGATGTGGACGGGGAGGGTGAGGCCTGTCCCGTTTAGGGCGTGGCTCAAGGATTCGGCCATTTCCAAGCTGAAGATGGTCTGCGTGATGCCGTTTCGGGCGAGGGGCTCCGCATCCGTCGGGTGGGCGTAACCGAAATTCAGGACGGGGATGGTGATGCCGGCCTCCCGCAGTTCCATCGCCTCGGGGACGCAGGCCACGGCGAGGTAGTCCGCGCCGAGGTCAGCGAGGTGGCGGGAGACGGGGACGGCTCCGTGGCCGTAGGCGTTTGCCTTGACCGGGGCGAGGAAGCCGCAGCCCAACGGGGTTTGGGCGCGGAGGGTGTTGTAGTTGTGTGCGAGGGCGTCGAGGTGGATGGTGGCCCAGGTGCGGTTGGTTGTTTGCATGGGGGTGTCCGTCCTTTTGTTGTCTTATTGTTGTGAATGAAAGCGCGTGGCCTGTATGGTGGTAAGTTGTTCTTTTGCAATATGGGCTGTTATTATTGTAAAACTAGAGGCATTGACCGTTATTATGGTATTTTCTGTATATACATACCAGTTCTTTCCTTGCTTGATAATGCTATTTGCAGTTTTAATTCTATCCTTACACCACGCAACAACGTCTGTATCAGCCAGAGCCAGATTTTTCCTAAGCCGCTCGACCCCCAGCTCTGTTGTATGTATTTTGTTAAGGTTGGCCAGTAAATTTGAACTCATTTTATGTCACCGCCTAAGCGAATTTAAATGCCCGTATAATAACTACATATAAAAAACACGCCACAGAATTAAAATAAAGCCAATGGCGAACAGCGTTGAGAAAATCAGTTTGTTATGTCTCGCCAACCATGCGGGGAGGAAAATGTCGAATCCGACTTGGGGGTTATCGGCATACCTATAGCCCAATAGAGTAAGCGGGCATTTTCCTTTGCAGAGCAGCAGGACGATGCCCTCTATGCAGACCAGTCCGATGCAGAGCCAGACTAATGGGGTGATTCTGTCAAATATACCCGCATAAAAGATGTATAGGATGGCGGCTACGAAGATAAGCCAGATTGCGGTGTGGATGAGTTTGATGCGGGTGAGGGGGGTATTTTTCATGTTTGCTCGCTATTTGTTGGGTGAAGTTATCATGCACATAAGCCGCGAAGGCTCCTTTTCCAAAGGAGCTGTCAGCGAAGCTGACTGAGGATTCACTTTTGCAATGTTGGTGGCAGAGGCGACGAATCCTCCGTCAGGCTTTGCCTGCCACCTCCTTTGAGAAAGGAGGCTTTGCGTTCATTTTACCATAATCCGACCAAAACTCCAACTATATTTATCTGCACATGCGTAAAGGCGGGGTTTTATCCCCGCCCGTGTGTCAGTATGAGAAGAAACGTGCGGGCGACCGGGTCGGTCGCCCCTACATTGTGTCACCCCAGCCCAAACAACGGTCCGCCCTCGAACGCAACCGTCAGCACCGCGAAACCATCCTCCAAAATCTCTGCCTTAATCGGCACGCCTGTCTCGGCATCGAACCACGTCATGTGTTGCACATTGTCCGAGATTGCCGTAGTCATGACGACACAGCGGATGTCGTGGAACGTTTCATAGTGTGCCGCCGTGATGATGCCCTCTTTCCATTGGAATACAATCATCGGCAGGGCGGCGAGGGGGCTGAGGCCATCTTCGGTGAGGGGGCCTGTGTTTAACTCCGCGCCCTCAAAGTGGAGGACGGTACCGCTTTCGGAGACCTCGATGACTATCCCGGCAATGAGTTCCGGGGCAAGGACTTCCAGCGTACTTGCCGCCGAGTCGAAGCGGAGGGTGAAGCGGTGGACACGGTCGCCGTAGTCGGCGGTGAGTTCAGCGGCAAAGCGTTGGTCGGAGGCCAGAAAGCGTTCCCGGAGTTCAAGAATACGTTCGTTTGGATCTTGCTCGCCTGAACAAGCGGTGGCGGAAAGGAGCAGCATCAGAGCGAAGAGCAGGGCGGCTAGACGGCGCATGGAATCACCTCGTGATTGATTTCAGAACCTCCGGGATGTAGTCTAATAGGTCGCTGGGGAGCATACTATACTCGCCCAAGGCTTCGGCGGCCAGGTCGCCGGCTTTGCCGTGCGCCCAGACTGCGGTGGTTATCGGCGATAGTGTTGCAATCATGCCCGCCAATACGTCTCCGCTGCCGCCTGTGGCCATGCCCGGATTTCCTGTTGTGTTGACGAAGACTGTGCCTGCCGAGACCGCTATAATTGTCCCCGGCCCTTTGAGTACCAGCGTGCAGTTATGCCGCCGGACAAAATCACGGGCAGCTTTGAGCCGGTCCCCATGAGAGAGGTCACCACCGAGGCGAGCGAACTCACCGTCGTGGGGGGTTAGAATTGGGCGTCGGTAGGGGGGAATCTCGTCCAGTACATCTATATGCCGGGACACGGCGTTTAGACCGTCGGCATCGAGGATAATCGGGACTTCAGAGGTGCGGATTAGGTCGCAGACGAGTTCGTCTAGCTCCGGGCTTTGCCCCATGCCGGGGCCGATGAGAAGTTTGTCCATGCCTTGTAATCGCTCTAAAATGATGGGAAGGGCTTCTTTGCTTATCTTCCCATTGGTGCTGGGTAGCGGGAATGGCATAGCCTCCAAGTTTTGAGCGGCAACGATGGGGTAGATTTCTTCGGGGACGCCCATGAAGACAAGGCCTGCACCGCTGCGGAGTGCGGCTTTTGCGGCGAGGGTGAGTGCGCCGGTGTAGCCGACGGAGCCGCCGATTAGTAGGAGTTTTCCGGCATTGCCTTTGTGCATGAGATGGTGGCGGGCAGGTAGACTGACGCGATTGGCTGTGATTAGGTGTGTTTTGGTTGGTGGAACGATTAGAGATTTCGGAATGCCGATATTTACGATTTTGACCTCACCTGCGTATAGGATGCCTTGTCCGACAAAACTGCCGGGTTTGGGGAGGGTGAAAGTTACGGTATAATCCGCTTCAACGGCTGTGCCGAGGATACGCCCCGTGTCGGCCTCGATACCGCTGGCGATGTCAACGGAAATGACGGGGGAAACAGGGTAGCCACAGGTGATTTCGTTGATGAACCCTATTGTATCTTCTGCATTGCCCTGCACTTCGGCGTTTAGCCCTATGCCGAAAATAGCGTCAATGATAACGCCGGGGGTGTCTGTGAAAGTATCTGCATGGAAAAATTTCGGGTCAAAAGTCTCCAGCGCCCCACCCAACTCTTCCAACCGCCGTTCCATCTCCCTCGCATCCTCACTAAGCTTTTCCCGTTCCGTCACAAGACAGACCCGCACGCTATACCCATCCTTCATTAGTGCAACGGCAGTCGCAATCCCGTCCCCGCCGTTGTTGCCGCTGCCGCAGAAGATGAGGGCGTGCTTATTCTCGCCCATGACCTCCTTTGCGAGCTCTGCGATGTGGGCGGCGGCGTTTGTCATGAGCGTGGTGGAGGGGATGCCCGCTTGTTCGATGGCGAGGCGGTCGAGTTTTTGCATTTCGGCGGCGGTTGCGAGTTTCATTTGTATGACCTCCTTGTGAAAAAAGCCTGTTTTATGAAAAACAGGCTTGTCCAGGTCGCAAAGACCTGTTATAATGTTTTAGGAATTGCCGCTAGGCGACTTGGTCACGCCCTTGTGAAAGGGGGTGACGCTGTGGTTACATATGTGGAGCTGTTTCAGTTCGGCATGTTGATTGTAGCAGTTGTTGCTCTGTGCTTACAGCATAGACGTAAATAACACGAGACGCCTTAGTACTTAAGGCGTCTCGAACCCAATTACAGGACCGAGCCGCCCTGCGAAAAGCGGCAATTCCCTTTTGTATGTCTATTTTATCATATATGAGAAACTATGTCAATCCCGGATAAAGGAGCAAAGATAGATGAAAGAACAACTAACCGCCCTGAAACACGAAGCCTTAGCGGCCATTGCGGGAGCTGAGGATTTACAGAGCCTCGAAGCACTCCGCGTCCGATTCTTGGGCAAAAAGGGAGAGCTTACCGCCATCTTGAAGCAGATGGGCGGACTTTCGGCGGAGGAGCGGCCCGTTATCGGGCAGATGGCCAATGCGCTCAGCGAAAAACTCACGGGTGCCATCGCCGCACGGCGGGAGGCCTTGGAGGCCGTGGCTCTGGACGCACAGCTAGTGCGGGAGAAGCTAGATATCACCATCCCCGGTACGCGGGAGGCGGTGGGGAAGCAACATGTCATGCGCAAGACGCTGGACGAGGCATTAGATATTTTTATCGGCTTGGGCTTTTCCATTGCCGAGGGGCCGGAGGTGGAGCTTGCGGTCAACGTGTTTGATAAGCTCAACACCCCAGATGCGCATCCGTCCCGTGATTGGAGCGATACGTTTTACTTCGACCGTGACAGCGAGTATGTGCTCAGGACGCAGACCTCGCCTGTGCAGGTGCGGGTGATGGAGAATCAGAAGCCGCCTATCCGTGTGGTCTCCCCGGGGCGGGTGTATCGGAAAGATGAAGTAGATGCCACGCATTCGCCGATGTTCCATCAAATTGAGGGCTTGGTGGTGGACAAGGGCATCACCATGGCCGATTTGAAGGGGACGCTGAACGCGCTGGTCGAACAGCTCTACGGTGTGGGGACAGCGACACGGTTCCGGCCGCACCATTTCCCGTTTACGGAGCCGTCTTGCGAGGTAGATTGTCAATGTTTCAAGTGCCGCGGCAAAGGTTGCCCCATGTGCAAGGGTGAGGGTTGGATTGAACTGCTGGGGGCGGGCATGGTGCATCCGAATGTGCTCCGTAATTGCGGCATTGACCCGGAGGTATATACCGGGTTCGCTTTCGGTATCGGCTTGGATCGGATGACGATGATGCGCTATAATATCAGCGATTTGCGCTTGATTTTTGAGAATGATTTGCGGTTCTTACGGCAGTTTTAAATTTGTAGGGGCGGCCAATGGCCGTCCGTATCGGACGTTTGATATCATATCGGGGGCGGACGGCCAATGGCCGCCCCTACAACGCATATGTGAGAGGTTATAATATGAAATTATCGAAAAAATGGCTGGCGGATTTTACAAATATCACGGCGGACGATAAAGAATACGCTGATCGGCTTACGATCACCGGCTCCAAAGTCGAGGGGACGGCGGATTTGGGGGCCGATGTCAAAAATGTAGTGCTGGGGAAGATGATCAGCGTCGAGCGGCATCCTGATGCGGATTCTCTGTGGGTTTGCACGGTGGATATCGGGGCGGCCGATCCTACCGTGATTGTTACGGGGGCGGATAATCTGAAAGCCGGGGACGTTTGTCCTGTGGCTTTGCATAAGTCCAAATTGCCCTGCGGGAAAGAGATTAAGAAGGGCAAGATTCGGGGCGTGGAATCGAATGGGATGCTCTGTTCTTTGGATGAGCTGTGTTTGGATTTGCACGACTATCCGCACGCCGCCGAGGATGGGATTTTGGTGTTTACGGCGGATGAAATCAAAGGGTTTCAGCTCGGTGATGACATTCGGCCTGTGTTCGGAATGGACGATAAGGTCGTGGAGTTTGAAATCACCAGTAATCGGCCGGATTGTCTGTCTGTGATTGGCCTTGCCCGTGAGTCGGCGGCGAGTTTTGATGTGCCGATGACGGTAAAGGAGTCGGTCGTGCAAGGATCTGGCGGGGACATTCTTGACTATTTGGACGCGGAGATTTGGGACGAGGATTTGTGCCGCCGCTTTACGGCACGAGTGGTGAAAAATGTCAAAATTGCGCCCAGTCCGGTGTGGATGCGGCAGCGGCTCCGTGCGGCAGGGGTGCGGCCGATTAATAATATCGTGGACATTACAAACTATGTGATGCTGGAATACGGCCAGCCGATGCACGCCTTTGACCACGCTTGTTTGCAGGGCGGGCAGATTATTGTGCGCCGCTCCGGGTCGGGGGAGATAATTCGAACGCTTGACGGCGTGGATCGGGAATTGGATGATGCGCTGGTGATTGCGGATGAGGAAAAAGCCGTGGGTATAGCCGGGGTCATGGGCGGTGCCCGTAGTGAGATTACGGATTCTACCACGACGGTGGTGTTTGAGTCGGCGAACTTCAACGGCGTGAGTATCCGTAAAACGGCGGCCCGGCTCGGGATGCGGACGGATGCGTCCGGTCGGTTTGAAAAAGGGCTTGACCCCATGAGTACGCTGCCCGCCGTCCAGCGGGCGTGTGAGCTGGTGGAACTTCTGGGTGCGGGCGAGGTTGTGGACGGTATCGTGGACGTGATTGCGTCTGACCGTTTGCCTGTTAGCTTGCCGCTAGAGGCCGATAAAATCAACGCCCTGCTGGGGACGAAGATTTCCCGTGACAACATGGCGGCAATTTTGGAAAAAGTAGGATTTACCGTTGACAATAGCAATCTGGTGACCGTCCCGTCTTGGCGGTTGGATGTGCATCAGTGGGCCGATTTGGCGGAGGAAGTGGCACGGTTTTATGGATATAATGTAATCCCCGCCACGATGATGCGGGGGGCCGCCGTGCAGGGTGGGTTTAATCCGCGGCAGAAGCTGGAACGGCAAGTCGGGGTTTTGCTTCGCAACCTCGGTTACAATGAAATTTTGACCTACACGTTCACCGGGCAGGTCGCCTATGACAAGGTGCGCCTCTCCGCCGATGCGCCGGAGCGGAACAGTCTCACTATCCTCAACCCACTAGGCGAGGACACCAGCCGGATGCGGACAATTGCCATGCCTGCGATGTTGGAAACGCTGGCACGTAACGCCAGTTACCGCAACGAATCAGCTCGACTCTATGAGTTGGGGCGGGTATATCTGCCGAACGCCGAGAGCGAGACGCTCTGCGATGAGCGGCTGCATTTGACGCTGGGTGCGTATGGTAACGGTGCGGACTTCTTCGCTCTCAAGGGGGCCGTGGAGGCTTTGTTGGAGGACTTACGGATTACGGGTGTCATCTGGACGGCGAAATCGGACGACCCGATTTATCACCCCGGCCGGTGTGCGGAGCTTGCCGTGGATGATCAGGTGTTGGGCCGCTTGGGGCAAGTGCATCCGTTGACGTGTAAGAACTTTGGCTTGGAGGGTGAGGTATTCGCCGCCGAGCTCGATTTGGAGGAACTCTTTGCCGCCATGGGGCCAGAGCGGACCTATGTGCCGCTGCCGCGCTTCCCCGCCGTGACACGAGATATCGCCGTGGTCTGTGACGAGCATGTCACGGCGCAGGAGTTGCAGGCGGTCATCGCCGGAGCGGGGGTGAAGAAGTTGGTGGAGAGCCGCTTGTTCGATGTTTATACTGGTACGCCGATTCCGGCAGGAAAGAAGAGCATGGCCTTTGCACTTCAGTATCGGGCGGAGGACAGAACGCTCACCGATGAGGACGCAGACGGGGCCACAGCTAAGATTTTAACGGCCTTGGAAACGAAACTTGGTGCCGTGATTCGGTAATCTGCGATTTTTCTTTGCAATTCGGCAGGTAATTACTCTTTACAGCCGGGTAAAAATTTGATAAGATGGGATTAATAGATAATAAATGAGGTGGTCTCATGGAAGCGTATACCCAAAAATTTGATGTGGTGAGCCGTGATATGGAGATTCGGGAGATTATGCACTCGGTGCATGACTCTCTGATTCAGAAAGGGTATAATCCCATCAATCAGCTTGTGGGGTATATCCTCTCGGAGGATCCCACGTATATCACCAATTTCAACAACGCCCGCACGCTGATTGCTCGGATTGACCGGGATGAGTTGTTGCGGGAACTCGTGACGCAGTATTTGGAGCAGGAGCAAGCATAATGGATGTGCGTGTGATTTTGATTCCATGGGCGGTTGTCGCGGCGGTTGCCTTGTTGGCCGTTGCGATTGCGGTGTTTTTTGTGGTCTATGCGCTTCGGAAACGCGGACGGCAGGCGGCTGTAGATGTGATTGTGGAGCGGGATCCGTGGGGAGATGCGGTTTCGGAGCGGCTTGCGGCGGTGGAGACTTCTTTGACGGTGGAGAAAGTTCTGTCGGAAGAGAGCGAAGTTGCGCCGGAGGGAGAGGTTTCGTTGGAGGAAGAAGTTTTGCTTGAGGAAGTTGAGCCAGAGGAACAAGTTGAACCGGAAGAAACAGAGAACCCATCGGTGTAGCCGATGGGTTCTTTCTATGGTTATTACGTTGGGTTTGCCTGCGGCGGGTCTACTTTTTGGGCGTATGCGCCGTGCGCGCGGACGGGGTGGTTGTGTGTGCGGAGGCCCTCCAAATCCCCAACACACCCACAGCGCGATCCCCTTTTGCCGCAACTCTGCTCCGGCGAACGAGCCGGAAAATGACGTGCTATAAATTACCACGAACGTAAAGTCAAAGGATGAGATTCTAAAGAGAAACTTTGCCGAGACAAAGAAAGTAGGCCCCGCCGGCAGGCGAACCAATGTATGAATCAAGAAAAAACAAACATACTCCCTCCCCCACCCGCATAAAAATACTAAAAGAAATCAATCCACCGGGGGAATCCATATATGTTTGAACAACTCATCGGCGAATATACTGTAGAATACGCAAACACCAAAGTCGGCCGCCTCACCGTGTCAAGCCAAGGCCTCACCGCCCGCTTCATAGCCGAATGCGTCGTCGCCACAGCGGAGATACTGCGCCTCGCCGTCCTCGTGGGCGACCGCTATGTCATCCTCGGCGTCCTCCTCCCCGACGGCGACACGCTGCGCTTCACCAAAGCATACAGCAAAAACGACCTGCGTCTCAAAGGCCTCACCTCCATAGACGCCTGCCGTCTGGTCTCTAAACACGATGCCTTAGTCGCACCCACACCTATGCCTGCACCGGAGCCGAAACCTACGCCCACCCCTGCGCCGGAACCCGCACCCGTAGAGGACGATAACAATCGTCCCGCCGCCGATATCACCGCGCCCACTCCCGACCTCGATTGGGAGCTTGTCCGCCCCCTCGACGAAGACGCCATCCTCTTCACCCACGCCGCCCAAATCCCTGCACCCGAACCCTTGGTTATAGAAGAACCTGTCCCGGAGCCTAAACCCGAACCCGCCCCGGAACTTGCAGCTGACCCCATCCCCGATCCTGCGCCTCCCCCGCCCCCCATTAAATGGACACCTCACCCCGCCCCCGGTATTCTCTTCACCGACCCCGACCTTGTCACGGCCAGCGCGAACATCCAAAACGCCATGACCCGCCCCTGCGGCAAGGACTGCATTGAACTCGCCGTCCCCTTTGAAGCGGGGCAGCCTTTCCCCCTCCTCCCCATTTTTTGCTTCGGCAAGGCCGCGGAGATTGCCGACAGGGCGTATCTCGTGTTTCGGATAAAAAATGGAAGTCTAGCCGAATAATGTGAATATTCCTTCCCTCCCGAGAGATACTACCCACGTATCACACTTCACAGGAGGGAATATTTTATGCCAAGCTTAACATCAAAAGAGCTCACCGCCTTGGAAGACACAATAGGCAGCGAGCAAAACCTCGTCAAGAAGTTCCAAGCCCTAGCGTGTCTCTGCGACGACAGCAAAATTCAGCAGGAGCTGGAGGGCATGGCGCAAGTACACCAGCAACACGTCAATTCTCTGGCGAAATTCTTACAATAGGAGGCCAAACACCATGTCAAACCCCACAAGATGTGCCCAACTCCTGACCGAAAAGGAGATTCTGCAAGACTGTCTCAGCAGTCAAAAACACGCCGCCGCCACGTTTAACACATTCGCCGGAGAATGCGTCAACGAACAACTCCGCACGACTATGCTCAACATCCTAGACGAAGAACACAAGATGCAGGCGGATATCTTCAGCTGTATGCAATCCAACGGCTGGTATCAGGTCGAACAGGCCGACCAGCAGAAGATTCAGCAAGCGAAGCAGAAGTTCTGCGGGTGTTAGATGCAAAAATACGGTGCCGTTTCGATGCGGCACCGTATTTCTTTCTAATTGAGTACTTACGCGCTTACACCATCAGCACGGTTCCGATAAATATTGGTAAATTCGTCGAACTGTCAATGATTGCAAATAGAAACGGTCTGTCAAGCCTCACAATCTTTGGTTCTTCTATCGGAGCACTTGCGGCGTCCACAGCAACCACCGTAGCAGCTCCTGCTCTTGTACCTCGTTCATCCACGGAGATGAATGTCTTATGCAAGACCTCGCTGATGAAAAGATTTCCGATTGAGGAAGTCGCCATTCTGCCAAAATCAGCTCTGTATTCATCAAATGCCTCATGTATTCCGAGCGTGTTCAGCGCATCAATCATGCTGATTTCATACTCAAATTCAAACTTCGGCATAGATGCGCGCACTTCTTCAAATTGCTTGTTTTCCAGCATGCTGAGAAACCCGGTTCCCGTAAGTGATTCTATATATGCTTCTATTGTAATACCTTCGTTCGGAAGTAACGCGACAAACGAATACGAACCTCCGGCATAAGGCTTGATGAAACCCGTCGCCATGCCATCTTCAATAAACATGCTCTCTGCTGAGTGCATGAATTCGACCCTTTGCTTGTTCCCGTGAATATCTGTAAATTCGCCTTCCCATATATCGGATTCATCATATATCCTTGCCCACTCAGCGTCGAATGCAACAGCATTTATGAGAAATAAGGCCTCGTCTCTTATTTCGTCGATAATGCTGTCAATCATTCCGTCGGTGTTCGCGTCTACCCAATTGTTGATTTCGTCAACTGTTTGGTCATCGAAAGCGGCACTAAATATCTGCGCGCGGTAGAAGTCGGCATTTGTCTGTAGAAACGCAGGCTCTACGCGCAGAGTTTCGTCATCACGAAACCATATTGAGTTCGCGATACGCAGCATGGAATTCTCCGCGCTCGGAAGTCCGTTAACATAGCTGTAGAGGTACTCGTTTAAAGAATCTAACGGAATACCGCCGCCAAGCAGTACTTCCAGTTCAGCGAGAGTATCGCCGTCCGCGCCGTTTGAAGTCATAGCGAGAGCGAGCATAACTGACGGCGGTGAAATCAGAGAATTCCCGCCGCTTGCTGTGCTCTCTTTGAACAATTCTATCGAGAAGTCTGCCATACTCGCTACAAATACATTGTCTGCAGGCTTCCCGGAAACGCCGCGGGAAGTGATACCGTCCATCAAATCGACAGTCCCTGCCGCCGTGGTACATCCGACTATACCGACTAAAATTATCGCTGCTAAAATAAACGCCAAATAAATCCGAGTGTTCTTCATAAGTGTGTCCTCCTTAATTATGCCGGTTCATTATTAGACGCACTAAAACACAATATGTTCCCTTGACGCCTCGCCCTCCATACCGATGGTTTCCCTAACCCTGATAATACACAATCCCCAACTGCGTCCGATTTGTCACGCCCATCTTCTCCATAATCACGACAATGTTATTCCGCACCGTCCCCTCGCTCAAAAAGAGCTGGGCGGCGATTTCCTTGTTTGTGAGCCCCTGCGCCACGAGCCGGGCGATGTCCCGTTCTCTGGCTGTCAGCTCCTCCAATGCCGGGTTCTCGGACGCGGCGAGCTTCTTCAGCACATCGGCACCCAGTACACCCGTGCCGTCCATCATAATCCGAAGTTTTCCGGCGATATCGGAGATTTTATCGGTCTTAATCAGATACCCGTCCGCCCCGGCGGCGAGGGCTTGCTGGATATTCGGCTTGTCGTCAAACGTAGTCAGCATCATGATGCGCACATGCGGATACCGCTGTTTAATCAGCCGTGTAGCGGCGATACCGTCCATACCGGGCATACGGATATCCATCAGCAAAATCTCCGGCGCAAGCGTCTCACACAGCTCCACCGCCTCGGCACCGTCGGATGCCGTGCCGACGACTGTGATATCTTCCTCCCGTGCAAGCGTGAGGGATAGGCTTTTGCGAATTAGGGGGTCATCATCGACTATGAGTAACTTCATCTCTCTCCTCCTTGAGCGGAATCACGCAGACAAGGCGAAAGCTCACCCCGCCCGCATCAACGGACAAGTTCCCGCCGATGGCGGCGGCGCGTTGGCGAAGATTGCGCAACCCGCTCCCCGCCGCACGGGACGGGGCTGTCACACCGTCATTTTCAATACAGAGCCGCACGAGATACGGCGTCGCGTCCAAATCTACAGTCACCCGCTTCGCTGCGGCATGACGGCTCACGTTGGTGAGGCTTTCGCTCAGACAAGACTCCAACATATTCCAAACATACATCGGTATGCCGGACGTGTCCCCATAGACACGAAACGTCACGGCATGGCCGGGAAATCGATTACAGATTTCCTCCAAAGTCTCCACACCCAAAGTCGTAACAGCCGACAGATTGTGAACAGCCTCACGGATTTTGTTCGCCCCGCTGTCCAGCCGCTCCAAAGCGGCATCATATAACTCCAGCGCGTCCGCGCTCGCCCCGTCCATCATCGCACGCGCCGTCTGAAGCGAGATATACGCCGCCACAATCTCATGTCCCGCGTTGTCGTGGATGTCACGGGCAATGCGTGTGCGCTCCGCCACGGCAGTCATGCGCTCAACCTGCGCGAGAGCCGCCGTGAGGTCGGCTTGGAGTTCTTCCAGCTCATAGTATCTCCCCGCCGACATGTCACGGGTCTTAATTTTCTCCTGTCGCTCCCGCTCCCAGAGGCCCAGAAACACACCGCCGAGCGCAGAGAGTATAAGTACAGCAGCGAGAAACGGGTCAAAGTAGAAAAACAAATATAATCCCGCAAGCACCGCCCAGTAGGCACCGAAATACATGGCGGCAAAGAGCGGCACGGCCAAGGCATACGGCGCATAGTCCCAAAGGGCAAACATGGATATACAAGCCATCAGGTCAAATAGCACCGTGCGATTCAGCCTCGGAAACCGCCAGCGCAGAAGTGCCATGATAACCAAAGATAAAAGCAGGAAAAAGCCTGCTATTTCATCGCTCCCAATCCAGAGGGCGAACAACAGACCGATTCCTGCGATTTGACATAAGCGAAAGCAAAAGCGGGGCGACAGATAAGTCTTCATACAATCCTGCGTTTTCCTCCATAGAGCAAGTAAGCAATCGCAAACAGTAACATGGCGGCGATAGCCAGCCAGTATTCCCCGGACACGGTTCCCAGCTCTTGGACAACATCCAATCCGCGCATGGCCCAGTAGGCCGGAAAGACGGCACCCACGTATTGCAGCGGGCCGGGAAAGACTTCTACCGGGAATGTCATCCCGCCCAAGAATGCCGTTAAGAACAACACCATGCTAAACCCTGCAATGTTGCCCTCCGCACCTTTGAACAGGCAATGCCAAGCAAAAGCCATCGTGACAGATGCGAGCGTGAGTACAGTATAGCACAGGAACACCGCCAAGGAAAGGGTGAGGCTCCAATCGTACAGGATTGCGCCCAAAATCGAAATCAAACTTATCTGCGCAAAGAGCGGAACCATGCAGGCAAACAGGTTTTCCGTCAGATACCGCCGCATCGTAACGGGTGCCGCCAAAATGCGGAGGACGGCACCGTCTGCTTTGTCCGTTAAAATGCTCAGGCTCGATAAATACGCGCTGCTCATAACGAGGATGGCCAGAAAAGCAAAGCCTGAGATGAATGCCCCGTCTTCCCACAGAGAGGGAATCAAAATCAGTACGACGGGCAGTAAATAGGTGGCAATCAGCGTAAGCGGGTTGCGGATTGCACGGAGCAGGGCATAGCGAAAGATGGTCACGCTTTCCGCCTCCTTCCGAGTGCGAAAACTAAGACTGCAAACACGGCGGTGATTGCCGCAAGGATACCAAGATTGAACAGAGCTTGGTTCATGTCGTCAAACACAGGCCCTGCGTATAAAATCGCACGATAGCCGAGAGCCAAAGGCGTACCGTATTCTTGGAGGAACGTAGCAATGGCACTATCGCCCAGCGGGACAAACAGCATACCGCTTAACAGCATCATACCGAAGCAGGTAATGTTGATGGCCACAGACGCCGTTCTGCGTTTTGGTGCAATCTGTGTGATAAAGGCCGCAATCAGCTGGCTCAAAATGGAAACGAGCAGAATCACCGCCGCAAATACGAACGGATTACCCCAACGCACATCAAACGCGATAGCTGATACACCAAAAATTACTGCGGCCTGTGCGATGTTAAATACCCAACTGGACAGGGCAACACCCAATATAAATGTGCGCTGCGGGACGGGGCTTGCGGAGAGCCGCCACCGCACGGAACCTTCTTTGAAGTCGTTGTACATATTCTCAAGCAACAATTCGCCCGAGAAAAACTGGAAAGACACCATAAACATAACGGCAAGGAAAGTCGCATTTGCGGCAACAACATCCCCTGCGGCGGCAACATCACCGCCCTGCAGCTCAAACATCCCGATATTACCCAGCATATTGAGTACCACCAAGGCCAAAGGCAGGGCAATATAAATCAAAAGGTTGAGCGGATGGCGAATCGCCCGCTTGAAGTAGTGCGTAAAAATGAGTGGGAATCTGCTCATGATTACACCTCCCCGTCATCACGGAGACGCTTGCCGGTAAGGGTCAGGAACACGTCTTCCAGATTCGGTTTATCTTCGGAGAAAGAAGTCACGCCGCCGTTGCGGTGGGCGATTTCCATGATACGGTTCACGTTCCCGCTCCCCGCGCCGGAGGTAATGAGATAGTGCGTACCGTTCACCGTCACACTCTTCACACCCGAAATGGCGCGGAGTTCTTCCGTCAGCGCATCGGACGGACGGGCGGCATGGAGGTGGATACGGTCTTCATACTGAATACGGCTCATGAGTTCATCAATCGTCCCCTCGGCGATGACACGCCCCGCGTCCATAATGGAGATGCGGTTGCAAATCGCCTGCACTTCTTCCATGTAGTGCGAGGTATAGAGTACCGTAGTGCCGTTTGCGGCAATCTTCTTGACGGATTCCAAGATGTGATTCCGAGACTGCGGGTCAATGCCAACGGTGGGCTCATCCATGATGACAAGCTTCGGCTTGTGGACGAGCGCGCAGGCGATATTCAGCCGCCGCTGCATCCCGCCGGAAAACGTCTTGGGCCTGTTTTTGGCGCGGTCGGTAAGCCCGACGAACTCCAGCATCTCTTTGACGTTGGCATTGAGTTCCGCGCCTTTCAGGCCGTACAGGCCGCCGAAGTAGCGCAGATTTTCAATGGCGGAGAGGTCATTGAACACGGTAATCTCCTGCGTCACCAACCCCAGGTTCCGCCGTGTCTTCAGGTTGCGGATGCTCTGCTTCTGGCCGAACACCTGTACATCGCCCGCGTCTGCGTCAATCAGACCGCAGAGTGTGCGGATGGCTGTCGTCTTCCCCGCCCCGTTCGGACCGAGCAAACCGAGGATTTCGCCCTCGGCGACGTCTAAGTTCAAATGGTCGAGTGCGGTCGTGTCGCCGTAGCGTTTGACCACGTTTTTCATACTTGCTATCATGATGTTTCCTCCTGCAATTTTTTGTTTTGTGAGCTTAGTATAGCGCATGGGTGCGAGACGCGGTAGTGACATTTGTCACGACTTGCAAAAAGACGGCGCAGTCTATACTGCACCGTCCAAACTATCTCATGTAGGGGCGCGCATTGCGCGCCCGTTCTCTTGTATGGCGCGAGCTCGAAACATGCGGACGGCCAATGGCCGCCCCTACGGGGTGCTACTACTAATATTCCCGCCCGAGCAGCCAATCAGCCAACCACAAGAGCCTGTCGGTATCGTCAAACGCCCCGACGAGTGCCGCTTTCGCCGCATCGGTCTGCTCTCGGAGCATCAGCTCGGCGCGGGCTAAACCGTAGAGCGTCACAAAGGTCGTCTTCCCGCTCGCCGCGTCAGAGCCGATTGCCTTGCCAAGCATCGCCTCATCGCCCACACAGTCTAAGATATCGTCCCGAATTTGAAACGCCGTCCCCAATGCCCGTGCAAATCGGCTCGCCGCTGTCACTTGCGCCTCACTACCGCCCCCAGCGACAACGCCCATCGTACAAGCCGCCTGAATCAAGGCCGCCGTCTTGAGCAAGTGTACCTGTCCGAGTTCAATCTCCGTAAGCGGCCGGGTCTCGCCCTCTAAATCCAACACCTGCCCCGCCACCATACCGTCTTCCCCGGCGTGCCGCGCCAGAATCAGCCCCGCACGGCAGCGGGCATCCTCCGGCAAATCCGCCGCCAGCACCGCACGAAAGGCCGCCGACTGGAGCGCGTCCCCCGCTAAGATGGCCATCGCCTCACCATATTCCACATGGCAAGTCGGCCGCCCGCGGCGGAGGTCATCGTCATCCATCGCCGGGAGGTCGTCATGGCAAAGCGAATACGTATGAATCATCTCCACCGCCGCCGCAAACGGCAACGCACGGTTCGGGTCACCGCCCGAGATGCGGCAAAATTCCAAGGCAAGCACAGGCCGAATTCGCTTCCCGCCGCCGAGGAGACTGTAACGCATGGCGTCATAAAGCGGCTTCCATGCGACGTTCGCTTGAAAAAAACCGTTTAGATATGTTTCTATTTGGCCTGTGTAGTCTTTGTACCATGTTTGCATAGTAAGCATCCTCTCGCTGTGCGGGGTTACGTAGGGACAGACCTTGTGTCTGCCCGCTCTTGACCTTGACCCTAGGCCCCTTCCGCTTGCGAGGGGGCTGTCGCCACAGGCGACCGGGGGAGGCTCTTGACCTTCGTAGGGGCGGCCCCGCGTGGCCGCCCGCCCTTTTTCATCCCTTATTATGAACCCTCTCCCACAGATTCCCCACCATCCAACTTCCCCATAAACAAATAAATCCCCAAAGTCGCAAGAAACCCGTTTGCGGAAATCAGGTTACTAAACCGTTGGAACACGCCAAAATAGGCTTGCGGCGCAACACCTGTCCCGATGCCGCCTACAAACATCAAAACCAAAGCAATCGTTGCACACACGGCAAGTGATACAAACCTTTTCTTGCGATATCCCCCAATCATAATCAGCGCAAGCGACACAATCGAAAGCAAAACAACCGCCCCTGTTACAACAAGGTGCATGATATCCTGAAACATTGCCCCGCCCGTCCCACTCTCCGAAAGGGGGAAAGCAGTAAACCCAACCGCAGATATCCAAAACATAGCCGCAAACAGGTAAATGCCAACCCGCAGCGGCTTATTCCACTTGCCCCGAACGGCAAGACAAACCATCATAATACAAGTAATCCCGGCGATGCCGTATAAGCCGGACAACCGGTGCCAAAGCGCAAGCGAAGGCGCATTGGCCGCGCTTAAATCACTAACCGCTTGGCTCATCCAGTCATAGCCCGGATAGGCAAGCGGCACAAAGATAACTGCCGCCGCATAGGAGAGAAAGCTCACTATGCCAAGCAACCCGCACCAGTAAATAAGCGTTTTTTTCGATTTCACGGAAAACACCCTCCTACCCCTCATCAAACGCCAACTCAACAGGCGCACCGTCCGGCCCTTTCATCAGCCGCACAACCTTCTGCTCCGCCTCGTCCAACTGCTTGCCGCAGGAACCGAGAAGCTTCGTCCCCTCCTCGAACAAAGCCAAGGACTCATCCAGCGGAGCCTGTCCCCGCTCTAAGGTCTTCACAATCTCATCCAAACGTGCTAGTGCCGCCTCAAACGTCACCTTTTCTTTCTTCGCTGCCGGCATAGTCAATCTCTCCCCTCTACAATACAATGTAACGTCCCCTTACTGAGGGTCACGCTGATGTTCTCACCGATTTCCACATCCCCGGCCCGGTTGAGCACCCGACCATCCCCGCTTTTCACCACCGAATACCCCCGACCGAGCACCTTCAGCGGACTGAGCGCATCCAACTTCGCCGCAAGCCCCACATACCGCTCCCGCCGCTCAGCCATCTGCTGTCTGGCAATGCCCAAAAGCCGCTCCCGCACATGTTCATACGCCTGCCGCCGCTGCCCGATGTAACCCAAGGGACTTTCCAACACCGCCTTGCCCCGGAAATCCGCCAGCCGCTCCCGATACTGCGCAAGCTGCCGAGAGATTACCGCCGTCATCCGCTCGCCGTCGTTGTCCAAAATCTCCCGCAGCTCATCCACATGCGGCACGGCCAACTCTGCCGCGTTCGAGGGCGTCGCCGCGCGGACGTCCGCCACGAAGTCGGCGATCGTCACGTCAGGCTCATGCCCCACAGCGGAGATGACGGGAATCTCAGACGCAAAAATCGCCCGCGCCACCCGCTCGTCATTGAATGCCCAGAGGTCCTCAATGCTCCCCCCGCCGCGCCCCGCGATGATGATATCCGCTACGCTATGTCTGTTTGCATAATGCAGCGCACCCACAATCTCAGGCGGAGCCTCCGCACCCTGCACGCGCACGGGCATGACAATGACTTTCGCCAAGGGATACCGCATTCCCAATACCCGTATCATATCCCGCACCGCCGCCCCGGCTCCCGATGTAATCAAGGCTATCGTCCGAGGAAACTTCGGCAAGAGCTTCTTGTGCGCCGGGTCAAACAAGCCCTCTCCGGCGAGCTTCTCCTTGAGCTGCTCAAAGGCAATATGTAAATCCCCCACCCCGTGCGGGATTAGCTGGTTGACATAAAGTTGATACGCGCCGTCACGGGGAAATACTGAAACTTTCCCGCCCGCGACCACTTTCATACCGTTCTCAGGCCGAAAGGTGAGCTTTCCCCCGCTGCCGCGGAACATGACACACCGAAGCGTCCCCTCGGCGTCTTTCAGGCTGAAATAGTGATGCCCGGAGGGGTAGAGTTTGTAGTTGGAGAGTTCTCCCGATACGAATACGTTTTGGAGAACCACATCGGAATCCAGCAGAGACTTGACCCTGCCGTTGAGTTCCGACACGCTTAACACTTGACCGTCCATTTAGGCGTTCTCCGTCAATTCATTCCGAATAAAACTCCCCAATATCCCGTTCATAAACGAAACCACATCCGCATCCTCATACTTCTTCGCCATCTCCACCGCCTCATTGATAGCCACACCGCCGGGGACTTCCGGCATGTACAAAATCTCATACATCGACACCCGCATAATAGCCACCGCCACACGGGAAATCCGCCCGACTTTCCAGCCTTGGGCGTATTTTTCGATATAAAAATCCAACTCTACCAAATGCTCCCCCAAGCCCTCGGCCACCTGCCGAAGATAGGCAATCTCTTTCTTGGAGGGATACTCGGCATACAACTCATCCTCTTCGGCGAGGGTCTGATAGTAGTCCTTGTCCAGCAAATCCTCCAAAAGCACATCCACAGGCCGTGGATATACCCCCAGCGCAAAGGAGATGTGCATGGCAATTTCCCGCAGTTCTGATCTCTTCATGGTTAACCTCTAAATTAAACCCAAAACGGGCGACCGAGGACGGTCGCCCCTGCGGGTTTCATGTATTTTGGTCGATGCCTATTTCTCTTTGCTGAATGCAATGCCGCAGACCGTGACATTGACCGCCTTCACACGCACACCCGTGATGGCCTCTACTATAGATGCCACCGACTCCTGCACGGAAGCCGCCACATCGGAGATGACCACCCCGTACTGCACGAGAACAAAAACCTCCACGACCACTTCATTCTCCGCAAAGGCGATTTTTACGCCCCGTGTGCCGGGCTTTTTACCCAAACGCTCTGCAATCTCGCCGCCCAGCGATGTGGCGAACCCGCCGACCCCGTCCACTTCACGTACAGCCTCGGCCACGATGGCGGCGACGACGTCCTCGGAGATATAGACAATCCCCTGCTCGCTCATGCGGGTGATGTAGTTGTTATCCGGCATAGTATCTCGCTCCTGTCTGTTATTGGTTTGGGAGTATTGTAACATAGATTGGGGAGAAATGGAAGAGTGTTTTATTGAACGGACACGCACAAATATGATGTGATAGGATTTGACAAACACAGATAAAACTGCTATACTCATCTCTGGTTTTTCAACCAAATTAAAAAATCGAGGTAAGATGATGATGAAAAAGACACTCCTGCTGCTGATGGTAATTGCCATGGTCGCGCTGGCTTTTGCAGGCTGCGGCTCCGACGAACCCTACGACGATGACCCCACCGAAACCCCCGTCGAAACGCCTGCCGATGAACCCATTGACGATCCGAACGATGACCCGGCTGATGACCCGAACGATGAGCCCGCCAACAACGCCACGGGTGATACAAATTCCGCACTCATCGGCTCCTGGGATTGGAATGACCTCGGCGTCTACTATGTCTTCAACGCTGATGGTACCGGCACACGCGGCTTTGAAGCTCTGCCTGACATGATGGCAGAGTTCGACTGGACTGCCGAAAACGGCATTTTGCGGATTACCGTAACAGAGGGCTTGGGTTTGACCGGCTTCGCTGAAGAGTGGAACTATGTCATCGTCGGCAATCAACTTGACATTGACAGCCGCCAAGCAGAGGGCATTGAATGGAGCTACACAAGAGCGAACTAGTTATAAGGCAACTTTATAACGATTGTACGGGCGGCCAAATGGCCGCCCGCTTTTTTGTGTGTGGGAAGCCCGCACGCCTACCCGCGCAATCGCCCCGCCATAAACCCATGCGCCCGCTCCTCCAGCGCATCATCAATCGGTGCAAGCTCCACGCCGCCCCCGTACCGCCGCTCCAAGGCCAAGCGAATCAGAAAATCCGCAAGTACCGGGTTCTTCGGCAACACAGGCCCGTGGCTGTAAGTTCCGAACACACCCAGATACCGCGCGCCCTCCGTGCCGTCCTCGCCGTTGTTGCCATACCCCGCCAGCACCTTCCCGAACGGCCGCACACCGCTCCCGAGATACGTCCGCGCGTTGTGGTTCTCAAATCCGACGATGTCCACGGCTTCCCTCGGCTCGTCCCACTCGAACATGTAATCCCCCGTCATCCGCTCTTTCACCCCCACGGAGGTAAAATCAAGCGCACCGATAAAATCCGTCTCCTTGCCGTCCGGGGCCTTGTAAGAGTGCCCCAAAAGCTGATACCCGCCGCCAACGGCGAGCATGACTTTCCCGTCCTCAATGGCGGCCTTAATCTCAGCCCCCCGCCAACCTTGGATTTCATCCAAAAGCACCGCCTGCTCCGCATCCTGTCCGCCGCCGATGAAGAACAAGTCAAAGTCAGCAAAATTCACCCGCTCCCCAAGCGGCGCACCCGTGACAGACACATCAATCCCCCGTGCGGCACACCGCCGTGCCAAGGTTACAACATTCCCTCGGTCGCCGTATAGGTTCAGCAAGTCGGGGTATAGGTGGCAGATTTTTAATTCCATATTGTTAATTCCTCCGTTTGTTTACGCCCTCCGACCACCGCTTCGCGGCGGCCCCGCCTCCCTCGTAAACGAGAGAGGCTTTGCCCCAACACCCTTAGCCCTCAGGCCCCCTCGTTTTGAGGGGGCTGTCGCCGTAGGCGACTGGGGGAGGCCTTTACTCCCAAAACTGCTTCAAGCCATACTGTTTCGCCAGCATATCCCGCAGCGTCAGCATCGCCGTATACGACGGCATAATCATTACCGGCACGGACGACTTTGCCACGGCCGCCAAGAGCTTATCATAGTCATACTCTACGCAAATCTTCGCCTCGTCCACCCCGGCGTATTTCATCCACACGGCCAAATCATCCGCCCGAATACCGGAGCAGGTGACGGACGCGAGCATATCTCCCATCTGTATAAGCGGAGCCGTGTCCACATCCCAGAGCCAAGAGACATCTTTTCCGTCACCGGTTTTATCGTTGAGACAGAACACCAAAGCCATAGGCTCCGTCACCGATGCCAGATAGCGGAGCACCTGGCTGCAACCGATGGGATTTTTCACCAAAATCATCCGTACCGTCACATCCCCGACGGTGAGCCGTTCCATCCGCCCGAACCCGCCGCGAAATTCCCGCAAGGCCGCCGATATGACCGCCATGCCCAAGTTCAGCACATCCGCCGCCGCCGCCGCCGCCATAACCCCCGCGGCGTTGTAGATGTTATACGCCCCCGGCAAGTTCACCGTCACCTGATGGATTTCCCCGCCGACCCGCACCTCAATCGTGGACGTGTCAGGCGCCTCATCCAAAACCGCCGTCACCGCCACATCTGCCGCGGGCCGCCCTGCATTGCACGTATCACAACGATAAAGCCCCAAATGACCGTAGGTCTTATACTCGTACAAATAGGCCGCGCCGCAGGCACAGCGTGCCATGTCCGTGCCCTCGTCGCCGCCCTGCGCAAATGCCGTCTCCACCCCGAAATACCGCACGGCATTCGGCAGTCCCGCCACCATCCCCGCCGACAGCGCACAATCGGCGTTGACGCACACCGTGGCATTCGGCGAATCCTCCAGCCCCGCACGGATGCTGTTCAGCGTATGTGTAATCTCCCCGTAGCGGTCTAGTTGGTCACGGAACACGTTGGTCACGAGCACGATTTTTGCATCCAAATGCCGCGCCGCCCGCCGAAACGCCGCCTCATCACACTCGATGACGGCATAGGGCAAGCGCATCTTGCCCCCAAGGCTCGCATTCGCCACGAACTCCGCCGTAATCCCCGGCAAAAGATTCGCCCCCGAGCGGTTCGAAAATGCGGGAACGGCTCCGTTCTCCAAGCACTGTTCCAACATCCGCGCCGAGGTCGTCTTCCCGTTCGTGCCTGTAATCACAATCGTAAACACCTGCTGTCCCAAGACACCCAAGATGTCCGGACAGCATCTCATCGCAAGTTTCCCCGGCAAATTCGTCCCGCCCCGCCCAACGATGCGCAGTCCCCATCGCGCAACCTTGCAGACGCAGATTGCCAAGCATATTCGCAGTCGCCTCATGTCACTATGTCCTCCAAGTTTCATCCAACTATTATGTCATAAAATCACTATTATAGCAAGATGCAGGACGCGACACCCCGCGCGCGGGGAAGAACGTCCGGGCAGTCTGCCCGCAGACGCCCATAATCGCGGGTCACTCACGTACCAATAAGGCGCGCAAGGCGCGTAATACCTATACCGCACGAGTACGCCGTTTTATCCAACGTAGATACCCGCAGCGGGTTCTTAGGGGCGCAGCTCCTGAGCCGCATTTTTGCTTACTTTTTGGGCGGGACCAAAAAGTAAGGCCCCGCCGGCAAGGCGTAACCAACGCAATAACAAACGGAACGGGCTGAGCAAGCGCAACTCCCACCAAAAAACGCCAACACAATGCAGGGGTGGCCGCAATAGCTATTAACTATTCACTAAACCGCCGCCGCTCATACAACGCATAATTAAACACACTCCCCATAATCAAAATATTCCCGCACAAATACGCCCAAACCATCAGCAAAATAAACGAGGCCAAAGACCCGTAAATCAAAGGATACCGCACCGAGGCCGCCATAAATCCGGAAAAAATCACGCTGCCAATCACCAGCGCAAGCGTAGCCAAAATCGCCCCCGGCAACCGCCGCAACTTCGGCTCTTTCGGGGCGGTGAAGGTATAAATCAAGTGCACCGTCACCACCGCCACGGCGAACAATAGCACAAACCGCACCCGCTGCCAAGCCGCCGCAAGACCGTAGATACCCAGTACCGCCTCCACTTCCTCCATCAGCCATCCCCCGGTGGCAATCATCAAGATGGAGAAATAAATCGTAAACAGGAGCAAAAGCGAGAACGCAAAACTCACCGCCAACCCCCAAAATCCGCAATACCGGGGCCGCCCCTGAATCTCCTCCATAATCTTCGCAATCGCCCGAAACGAAGCCGAACCGGATGCGAAAATTACGGTCACGGCGATAAACAAAATCCGCCCGGACGGTAAAGACCCCACGTGGCTGATATAGTCCTGCACCGCCGTCACCACATCTTGCGCCCAGAGGTCATCGAACAGCCCCTCGATGCTCATCTCAAAGCTCGCCAAAATCGCCACGGCACAGATGAGCAATGGGAATATGGAGAGCGTCAAAAAGTAAGCAAACTCCGCCGCCGACCGACTGACACGACGGGTTTGGTAGGTGCGTACAAGTTCGGTAATAAAGCTGACGATTGGTAGAAATATTCGCATAGTGTGAATCTCCTATCTCATAGAGGCGGCATCCTGCCGCCCGGCCCTTGACCGAATTCCCCTCCTTGGAGGAGTGGCAGGCGAAGCCTGACGGGGTGATCCTGCGGGGTACGTATATGTTAGGGGGCGGCGTCCCCTACGCCCCGCATCCCACATATGCAATACCACGGGGCGTCGAGGACGCCGCCCCCTACACAAAGGTCAAGGGCACCACCCCGCCTCTTCGGGCACCCCTGCCAAGGAGGAGAATTTCTGTTGCCCACACCCCTCATTATGCCCAACTCACCCCCACAATTCCACGCACGAAAAAGAGGGCCATCTTCTCAGATGACCCCCCGGTGTGCAATACAACTTACTTCGAGTTAAAAATCTTAAAAATCGTGTCAAACGGATCCTCTTCGTCATCCTCTCCGAACGCGGGTGCGGCGGGGGGAACGACATCGGCAACACCGGACGCGCCGGCTACATCCGCACGCTCGGCGGCGGCTGAGAACAGGCCTTCCTCTTCCGCGCCGGTACGCTTATCCTCCGCCTTGGGGTAGACGTTGGCCGGGTGGTCGTCAAAGCCTGTGGCGATAACCGTGACCCGAATCTCATCGTCCATATCCTCATCAAAGGTTGCGCCGAAGATAATGTTGGCATCCGGGTGCGCGGCCTCTTGTACGAGGCTCGCGGCGGCTTCCACATCTTCCAGGCCGATGTCCATTGAACCCGTAATGTTTACCAGCACGCCCTTGGCACCGTCGATGGAGGTCTCCATCAGCGGGCTGGACACGGCGGCACGGGCGGCATCTTCTGCCTTGCCCTTACCCGCGGCGTGACCCACGCCCATGTGGGCATAGCCCGCGTCTTTCATAATCGCCGTCACATCGGCAAAGTCCAAGTTAATAAACCCGGTGTTCTTAATCAAATCGGAAATGCTGGTTACTGCTTGGCGCAGAACATCGTCGGCAATCTCAAACCCGTTGGCGAAAGTCACCTTTTGGTCGGTTGCGAACTTGATTCTGTCATTGGGAATCACCAGAAGCGAATCCACCTTGCCGAGTAGCTCCTTGATGCCCTCCGTCGCTTGATTCATGCGGCGTTTGCCCTCAAAGCTGAACGGCTTGGTAATCACACCGACGGTAAGAATGTCCGACTCCCGTGCGATATCGGCCACGACAGGCGCGGCCCCCGTGCCGGTGCCGCCGCCCATACCGGCGGTGATGAAAATCATGTCGGCATCTTCAAAGGCCTTGGCTACATTGTTGCGGCTCTCCTCGGCACTCTTGCGGCCGATTTCGGGGTTTGACCCCGCACCCTGCCCGTGAGTGAGCTTCTCGCCGATTTGGATTTTCTGGTTGGCCGCCGACACCGCCAGAGCCTGCTTGTCCGTGTTGACGGCAATGAACTCGATTCCTTTCGTGCCGGAATCCACCATCCGATTGACCACGTTGTTCCCGGCACCGCCGACACCAACAACTTTGATGGTTACGACATTATCGGGCCCCGCGTCCTGTGTAAAAGACATAGTATATCCTCCTGTCTGAGCAAAACTTTACTGCTTTCAATTTACTTAAATAAATGACCGATGACTTAGCTTACTCAAGATTAACCATCCTCTATTCTACCCCTAAAACGCCCCGAGGTCAAGCCCGTATGATGATTTTTCTCAAAACTTCAGGAATTTTTCGTGTAATCGTAACAAAATACGAGCGGTTTGTAACAGCGGTCTGACAAAAAGTTACATGTTTGGCGAAATTTGTCATGGAAAAAAGGAAACTGTAAGATTCTTCCCTGTGTCCGAAATGACATAGGGACGTTGTTCTTTGGCCGTCCGCCGTTTCGGCTTGCAAGATGCGGAATCAGGGACGCGGACGGCCAAATGCCGCCCCTACAATAACTGCACAAAAAATTCTCCCCTATGCAACCACCTCCACCCATTCCCTGTCTACATACATAGAAAGCAAAAGGAAAGACCTAATCTAAACGGCGCACAAGCAAAGCTCGTGCAAAAAAGGAGGACACCATGTTCCAAATCATATCCGACGGCGGCTGCGATTTCAGCAAAGCGGAAGCGCAGAAGTACAATATCGAGGTCATCCCGTTCTACGTCAGCTTCGACCACGAAAATTACCTCAAAGAAGGCGTAGACATCAGCAAAGAGGACTATTTCAACCGCCTCATGGCCGAAAAAGGCATCTTCCCCAAAACATCCCAGCCCAGCCCGCAGGACTACATAGACGTCTACACCCCACATCTGGAAGCAGGGAGGGACATTCTCGCGCTGTCCATCTCCTCGCACCTCAGCGGCTCCCACAACAGCGCGGTGCTGGCGATTGATATGTTAAAGGAAGAGTTCCCCGACAGAACCGTCCTGCTGATCGATTCCCGCAACGTGAGCATCGGCCAAGGCCTTATTCTGCGAGAAATCATCAAAATGCGGGATGCCGGGTATCCGCTGGAGGAAACCGTGCGGATTGCAGAAAAAATCAAGCAGACCACAAGGGTCTATTTTACATTAGAGAGCTTGGAGTACCTGAAACGAGGCGGCAGAGTCGGCCCCACAACCGCATTGGTCGGCGGCATCTTGGGACTAAGCCCCATCCTGCAGGTGGAGGACGGCCAAGTCTCCCAACTCGACAACGTGCGCGGACGCAAACGTGCGATGAAGCTCATCGAAGAAGCTATGGTAGCTGCCCTCAAAGACGAGACGCAAAACATAAACCTCTCCATCGGCCACGTCGTCTGCCCGAACGATGCCGCCGCATTCAAAGCGGCCACGGAAGCGGCTCTCGATATGAAAGTCGAAAACCCCATCACGGAAATCGGCGTCACCATAGGTTCCCACGCGGGGCCGGGCGCATTGGCATTTGCATATTGCAAAAAATACGATACGGTTTAGGAGGACAATATGAGTAACTGGTATATCATTGCCCAAATTCTGGGCGTCATCACAATCTGTTTTGAGTTTGCGTCCTATCAAATCAAAGACAAGGCAAAATACTTCCTCGTGACCGGTATCGGCAGCTTTTTCTGGATGACGATGTTCGTGGCAATCGGCCTCGCAACGGGGATGAGCACACAGCTCTCCCTCATCGTCGCCTCCACCTACAGTACGATTCGCAATCTGGTGTTCGCCAGAATCTTCACGAAGAACACCCCGCAGAGCAAAGAGGCGGGCCTCATCTTCCTGCTCGTCATGATTGCAGTCGCACTCGTCGCGGGTACGATGGCGGTGATAAACTCCCCCGCCGAGGTACGCTGGCTGCACATCATCGGCATGATTACGGCCCTCGGCTTTGTCATCGGCCAGTATCTGCCCGGTGTCCACTATGTGCGGATTACGGTTGTGTTCTACGCCGTCGCGGTACTGCTCACGCAGACGCCGCTCAACATTCTGCACGGGGATTTCCGTTGGAATATCATGGGGATGCTGATTGAATCGGCAAAGATTGTTTCTGTGATCGTGTTTTATATTCGTTTTTCGTCTAATGCACATGAGCCCGGTTTGAAGTTTGCGAAACCGTAGTTGAAGATTGTGAGAAAAGGCCATCGGTGGCACGCCGGTGGCCTTTTGCTATTTTTGATACGTTGGTTACGTCTATCGGCGGGGCCTTACTTTTTGGTTTCGCCCAAAAAGTAAGCAAAATGCGGCTTTTGTCAAGGTGTAAAATGATATTTGTCCAAGTTCAAACCCCTAGGTTGCGTAGAACGCCAACCTAGGGGGTTTTATTTTACCTTCTATTCAAATCTCTATCTTCCCCCATCACCCCGGCTCTTCCCCCAAAACCACATTCCAAACAGGCGGCAAACCCAAGCTGCGCATAAAGCGATCATGCAAAAACCGCTCTAGTTGTAAAATATCCGAACCGCTCACTTGCCCTCGCACAAATACATCTGCTGCAAGTGGGTTAATTTGTACATTCCAGAAGGGGAAGTCAATAAGGAGAAAGAGCCGATCATGCAAAAACCGCTCAAGCCGCAAAATATCTGCAGCGTCCACTCTGTCATCGTCGTTCACATCGCCCCAGAGGAACCAAATGCCGAAAATATCCGCATTGCCCCCGGCAAAAAACGCCAAGTCAAAGCCTTCGGTTGCAAGAGTGCCCAAACAAGCTCCGGTCGGAAGTGGCAAAGCCCCAAAAGCCCTAACGAGCGCAGGGCGCCTGCCTCTCGGGTTGCTCCGTACCAAATCCTCATCTTCAAACCAACCCCAGAACCCAAGGCCTTCTCCTTCCGCGGTACCGTAGATGTGGCCGATGTCCAGCACTTCCGCCCATGCGGCGCTTGTCGTGTCGGGCATCATTCGGCCGCCGTCCAGCGTAACAGGCACGGCGATGTAGCTGTCACCGCGGCGGCCTGTGCCGCATGTGTGGAAGTGTACGTAGGCATCCGATAACGGAGTATGCCTCTGCCAAACCCATGTGTCCGCCATGGTTGCGCCGTTGAAAGTGGCCATTAGTTCCGCCGAGGTCAAGACGAAGCTTCCCTGTGGGTTTCTGACAGTTCCGGTTCCGACATTTTGCCAGCGGCCGGTGTACGCATCGTTTTGCGGCACAGGGGGAAGCGCAGCGTTACCCGATGCATGAACGACAAACCTGAAATGTTCTCCCAAGGTGAGTTGACGCAGAGAAATTGCGTTCTGAAACATACCGTTCATGTCTGTTACATTGCGGGTGTCCCAGCCGGAGATATCCAAGCTTGTCAGATTCCATGTATCTCGAAACATGCTGTTCATATCTACCACATTACCGGTGTCCCAACCTGACAAGTTCAGATTTGTCAGAGCAGGTGTATATTCAAGTTCATCACCAAATGGCCAAAGCATATAAAACATACCTCGCATGTTAACCACATTGCCGGTGTCCCAACCGGACAAATCCAAGCTTGTCAGACCGTGTGCACGATAAAATAGTGTCATCATACTGGTCACGTTTCCGGTATCGAAATGCTCCAGCCCCTCTATAGTGATTACATTGTTTAAACCGCCAAACAATCCTTGTAAATATGCTCCACCGGTAATCGGCCCGGTAAAGATAATTCTGTCAATACGGGGCGCACGGGAAACCCAAGGACTATTCGCTGGGGAAAATGCCGGCAGCCACGCGCCGGGTCGCTCTCTGGACTCAATAAATCCTTCATCCACCACCAACGTCCCGTCATCATACAACCGCCACGGCGCACCGCCGGCATCGACCGTGCCTGATGCGATTACAGTACTACTTAAAATAGTAACACTAAATGCTTCCGGCATAAAATCTCGGCACAGTTCAATGACAATATGCCAATACAGCATGATCTCTCAAGTCTCCGCTAGGAGTCCGCCGTTGTATGGTAATATCACCGTTTGCGTTGATGCTGTCTACATGAAGGCGATGGCATCCGCTGCCTTCTTCGTTTGAAACAACAACAAGGTAATGCGTATCAAAGAATTCATCCGAATAGGGTTCCGTCACCGCAGCGGGAAGCCCGGACCGGCTCAACTCACTCGAAGTGGTTATGACAAAGATACCTTCGTTGAATTCCGGCCAACACCCCCCCGGCAAGTATCGCACATTGAAGTTATTTGCTGTAAGTTTTGTGCCCGTAGTTGCCATAGTGCCATCTGCCGCTATATCTTGATACACTAATGGCTCTGTCGGCATCGCCGCAAATACAACAGGTGTGGTAAGTAAAACAACAGCCAACAAAAATGCAATATACCTTTTTCGTCCGTTTTTCATTATCCTTTACTCCTCCTTAGTTGAATCTATCCTCATCATCTCACCCCATCACCCCGGCTCTTCCCCTAAAACCACATTCCAAACAGGCGGCAAACCCAAGCTGCGCATAAACCGATCATGCAAAGACCGCTCCAGTTGTAAAATATCCGAACCGCTCACTTGCCCCCGCACGAATACATCTGCTGCAAGTGGGTTAATTTGTACATTCCAAATGGGGAAGTTAATGAGAAGAAAGAGCCGATCATGCAAAAACCGATTAAGCCACAAAATATCTACACTACACACTCTGTCATCGTCGTTCACATCGCCCCAGAGGAACCAAATGCCGAAAATATCCGCATTGCCCCCGGCAAAAAACGCCAAGTCAAAGCCTTCGATTGCAAGAGTGTCCAAACAAGCTCCGGGCGGAGGCGGCCAAGCCCCAAAAGCCCTAACGAGCGCAGGGCGCCTGCCTCTCGGGTTGCTCCGCACCAAGTCCCCATCCTCAAACCAGCCCCAAAACCCATATCCATGCGCTTCCGCGGTACCGTAGATGTGGCCGATGTCCAGCACCTCTGCCCACGCGGCACTCATCGTGTCGGGCATCATCCGGCCGCCGTCCAGCGTGACAGGTACAGCGATGTAGCTATCACCGGAGCGGCCTGTGCCGTCCGTGTGGAAGTGTACATACGTCTCTTCCGGCACGACGGTGAAGCTCACGTTGAATGAGAAGACAGATTCAGCGAAAAACCATCGGAACATCCTGACAGTCGCCGTATGTGTGCCCACAGGAAGGTCGGCCTTTGGACGTATCATAATATAATCACGATCACCTTCATATGGCATATACACCCAAGGTGGATGTTCAACATCTAAGGTGAAACTATCTGGGTTTGGGCCACATAGGAAAATTCTCACCAGATCCGCATGGCGACCCGGGTCTGTTCGTGTTGCCGTCACGGATAAGGCCGGCGGAAGCTCGGACACAGAATAGCCTACGGGGACTGCGCCGAAATCATGATTTTCCCATCGGCTCAGTTTGGCCGGAGGTTCAACTCCGAAATATGCCCCGAACGGCACGGAAATGACCCGACCCGCTTGCGCTGCATTCATAAACACCAAATTGCCCTCGTAAGCACCCCTCGGCACACCGTCTGCAAACGTCATTTGATAGGTAAACGTTTGTACCCCGTCCCTCGTACCGGAACGGGTTAGATTCATACTCACACCGCTGTGGTCACGCAGATGGGAGTTAAACCGCACTTCGGGCACCCATGTGCCCTCGCCCGGGTTGTGGATGGTGACAGTCAATGCTTCGGTTTCGGGTCTTTGTCTTATGATGGCACCAAAACTCAAAGAAGAAACCGTCACTTCGCGGAATAACGTAGGATCTATGAGCGGCCGGCCGGAAGATTCAACCTCTTCCCCCCACGGGATTTCCCTCTGCACGGTAGCAAAGGCCTCGCTCGTCAGGGCATAATACGGGCGCACAAAGCCGGCACCAATGTTGAAGACAGAGTTATCACCTTCGACGCTGAGTTGCCGGGCCGTATTCATCATTCTGGCCTGTATCTCATAGGGCGGCGCGTCCGGGAATGCCTCAACCATAAGCGCGGCAACGCCTGCAATTGAAGGGGCCGATAAGGATGTGCCGGAGGCCGTAATATACCCGCCACCAGCCCCGGTAGTAGTCTGACTACTACCCGGTGCTATGATGTCAGGATTTATGTGGAATGACCACGGAGACGGGCCACGGGATGAAGAGCCGTGGATGCCATCCCGATATCGCCAATGATTCATCATATTATTGCCCGCTTGACCGGCACCGACTGTGATATATAGCCCCGAAGCGTGTACTGAAAACGGACGCGTGCCCAATGCTCCTTGATTCCCGGCCGAATGCGTGATAATCATACCGTCCAAGACCGCAAGGTTCATGACATATCTCGCTACGCCAAAATACCCGCGGGGGGGATATTCACTTCTGTTTACGACATGTATCCCTTCTTGATACGCCATCTCAATTGCCAGCACCGCATGCTGATCGGAGCGATTTACTCTGAAATGCCAGAGTTCAATATCGGGCGCAATCGCAATAATCGGGCCTGTAACCAACATGCCGTGCCCACCCTCACCCGGCACTCTGGCGGGGTCATCGTTATTATCAATGAAGTTCCAACCACGGATTCTGCCGGTTTCCGGGTCTTGAAAGGGGACTAACCGCGGATGATTGTGTGTAACCCCATCATCCAACACAGCGACACGCACACCGACACCGGTAATGCCCATTTCGTTGTGGATGTGCTCTAAGTTAAATAATTCCCCTATTCCGCGCATAAGGGGGTCATCTGCGGAGAACGGGTCTATTCCCGATGCAGGATGCTCGACAATTGAATCAAGCTCCCGCTCTTCCTCCTGCACTTCATTCGGGGTGACGGCAAACACCTCGGGCAAAGCCGCAATTTGTTCCACCATATGTACGGGAACACGCAGAAACACGCCATTGAGCAGGGTGTGGTGCTCACTAAGCGTATCAATCTGCGCCGTCCGCAGTCTCGTAAACGGTTCCATTTGCGCCCAGAACGCATCGTGTCCCATTTGTGCTTGCTCTTCGTAGCTGTGTGCAGACCGGGAACGAATCGCTTGTTCTTCTTGCGCCAAGCGCAAGGCAACCGACGACGGCGTGACAAACTGCACCGCGATTTCAATCAATTCGTTGGGGTCGTCATCCCAGCCATCGGCAAACCCTTGCGCACCGACAGCGGGCTGCAGGGATTGCGTCAATACCGCTGCCGCTGCGTCTTGATATACCGGCGGCTCGGTGGGTGTTACCGCAAGCGCGACCGTCGTGGCAAGCAAAACAACGGCCAACAGAAGCGCAATATACCTTTTTCGCCCTTTGTTCATCATGGTGTGTCCCCCACTTGATAAAATTATGTGCAATCCCCTTGCAAATGTTGCCTAATATTATATGCGCAATCGCTTGAAATGTCAACGTTTTTCTGTAGGGGACGATGCCCACATCGTCCCGTGAACGCATTGCATGTATGGTATGCGGCGGGGCGATGTGGGCATCGCCCCCCTACGACGTACGCGCGATGCCCACCCCGTCAGGCTTCGCCTGCCACCCCTCCAAGGAGGGGAATTAGGTCAAAGGCTTGGACGCCGGAACCCCGCCCGATTACAATGCAATGGGACGTGCGGGCAGGGCCGAAACCCTGCCCCTGCTGTTTTAGCCGAAATACTCCAACACCTGCTCAATCAGAACTTGCTCCATCGCCTCATTCCAAAGAGTCCAGAGGGCGAAGGCATCGAGGCTGCCGTCGGCGAGGAATGCCTCCATGATGCTGCTCTCCACGCATATGAGGGATGCTTCCGTATTGCGCTCGCGTTCGAGCAGTTCCAAATCCGGTATTTCGCCGTCGAACCAGTCTTGGAGCGTCCGGCGGCTCGGTGTGTCAAGCATACTGTGTGCCGCGTGGCGCATCAAGGGGTGTAGTGGTATGGGCCGCTGCCCTAATACTACATTCCATATGGGATCCAGCCCGATCAGAATCATGAGTTGGTCGTGCAAGTACCGCTCAATCCGTAAGATGTCGGCACTATCCACCCCGGCCCCCAGTGTTACGTTAGCGGCAATTTCGTTAATCGTCACATTCCATACGGGGTCCAGTCCGATCAGAATCATGAATTGGTCGTGCAAATACCGCTCAATTCGCAGAATGTCTGCAGCACTCACTACACCGTCGTCATTCGCATCGCCCCAGAGTGACCAGACGGCGTAGAAATCGAAGACGAAGGTGTCATCGTCGGTGCGGGTAAACATCGTGGTGACGCCTTCCTCCTCTATGTGCCGGAAGAACGCCTCCAGCCCGCAGGTATCCGACAGCGCGGGTCTGCGGTGGACACCGTCATTCGTCCTGCCGGAGGCATCTAGGGTCGCATCGTCAAACCAGCCCCAGAACGCTCGGCCCGGTGCGCCGAGTTCGCCGTAGATGTGCCCGATTTCCAAGGCCGTAGTCAGCAACTCTTGGTTGGGCCATATAGACCTGTCTTCTCCCGGGCTAACGAGCATATTGATGACGGGACGTCCGTCAATCGTGTACGCAAAATAGTCCCCGAAGCGTTCCAAGAGCAATGGGTCGTCGGTGTAGAGATGGAAGCGGAGTCGAAACTCGCCCGGCGGTTCCCCTCTGCGGCCTGTGTAGTTGATGTCGTAGTTGTTGAGCACATAGTCCCAGCGGCTTGCGGTTGTTGCCGCAATGTGCGGCAGTCGGTTGTCCGGCGGTGCGGATGCTTCGGCTGCGGCTCGGTTGCCGGAGAACTCTGCGGCGGGGCCTATGTTGAGGTTGCTGTAGGCGGTTAGCGGAACGGTTGGGGCGGAGTGGTCTGCCTGCACGGAATATATCCCGCCGCCGTGGCCTGTGTCCGGATTTGTGGTGGTATTATTTCTAATCGCACCGCGATTCATTGTAAATGCGCCCGGTGCTGTCGCCGCTACATATACGCCGCCGCCGTGGCTTGCTGTATTATTGCTAATCACACCGCCGGTCATGGTAAATGACGAGGTGGAGTTGTCGGCCATATGTACACCCCCGCCGGAGCGCATGGATGTATTCCCCTCAATCAACCCGCTGCGCATGATCACCTCTGCGCCCTCATGTGATGACACAGCGATACCCCCGCCATAAATGGCATTATTGTTTCGGATTATTCCGTCTCCCAGGTTAAACAGAGCATTGGCACCGTTGAGATGTACGCCGCCACCCATAGACATATTTGTAGTGATCCATCGACTGTTTTCAATCACACTACCCTGCTGCATCGTGAGTGTGCCGTTCGCATTCACCTGCACACCGCCGGCATTGGTGCCACCGTGCAATGTGACCCCGGCACCCAGCACCAATTCACCGCTGACGGTAAAGTGCCGTTGTCTGGCTGTCAGCATGTTTGCAATTCGATTCGCACTTGCATCGCTGCTCTGCAATACAATTCTCCGATCCGCCGGGATATGAATCGCATTCGGATTTGCCGCGCCTGCCGTCGTGAGGTTGCCGGCAATCGGGATTATGGTTCGCTCGTCCGCCGAGGCACTATTCACCGCAGCCCGCAGCCCGTCCCATGTGCTGACCGGTTGCAGCGTTGTGGGAATGGCCAGCCGCATATCGAGGATTCCGGTACCGTATCTGGTATTGTCCCAACCGTCCGGGACGTACACAAAGCTTCTTAGTGCCGTATGTACATCCGCGGGACTAATGCCCGGGTTTTCCAGTATGTACATAGCTGCCGCCGCTGCGACAAGGGGTGCCGCCCCTGATGTGCCGCCAAACTCTGAGAAGCCACCCGAACGATTGGGGGCCGTAAGGCGCACTCCCGGTGCGGATATATCTACAGGCCTACCCCAACCGGTAGCCCACCTCCAAGCCTGAAATCGAACCGGTATGTCATTATCGTCCGTTGCGGCTGCAGTAATTACGTTTGGAAGATTGCCCGGAAAAATGCGCTCCGCATAGCCGCGCGGCTCATGCCCCCGGTTCTGAGCTATTGCAATAACGGTCACACCTTCTCTGATAGCCATTTGTATGCTGTCATATGTAGCTATACAAAAAACATCTTCGGATCCCAAACTCATGTTGATTACATCTGCCCCATTGATTGTTGCCCAACGTACCGCATTTGCAACGCTAAGCCAAACATGTCCACCTACCGGACCTGCGCCATGGTACCTCAAACAGGGAAACATCCGCCCATCTAGGAATTGGACATTTAAATTGGGCATACTGTCTACGATAATCCCAGCTATAGGTGTACCATGACCGGCAGGACGCGAGTCTCTATCATAAGGCATATCAGGACCGCCTATGAAGCACCGACGACCAATCACGCGTGATACATCTCCGTCTTGCAAAAAGGGATGATGGGGATATATCCCGGTATCTATAACGGCTACAATAATACTTTGTTCTCCTCTTCCGCTTTGATACAAGAACTCAGCATACGCATGTGCACCGACCCGTTCTGTACCCCATGACAGAGGGCTGGCAGGCCACGCAGGGTTACCGGAAAAAGGTGTTGTCATTTCCTCCATCGGCTGAATCGCCGGGGCTTGGAAGCGATCGGGTTGAACCCAAACAACGCTATCTTGCTCTGACAACCAGTCATAAGAATCCTGCGCTTCTTGTCTTGTTTCAAACTGCAAAACTGTCATATTGCTTGGGCTGTTGAGTATCGTTGTTGCACCCAGATTGGAAAAATCTTGTTCAGTCACGGTTCTGGCAATTAAACGCCTTGATTGAAAATCCCTGCTGAGTGTGACTTCTTGCGTAGCGGAATCCCAAGCGACATCAAATCCAAGCTCGTCCCAAATAATGTCGAGGGGAACCATGACGCTATCATCCAGTATCACAGGGGCCGTATCAACATATTGCGCTTCCCCGTCGATGTAAAGGATGTTTGTATCAAGCTCCATCTCGATCACATGGTCGTCTTCAATCAAAATGCTCTGTTGGACAGCATCAAAATAGATGTCACCACCCGTCTGCTCAATGAGCACGCATCCCGGAATGAACACCTCCCCGTCGATGAGTATCGGAGCGGCCTGTCCTTCGGAATCCGGCTCTTGCTGTACACCATCTACCCACATGTAGGGGGAGCCGATGGCAAATACAATCTCACCGAAGAATCCCTCACACCAAGTGTCTGCGATTAGCTGCGATGCTTCATCAAAAAACTGCTCATACTTGTCGTGCTCGACTTCGGATACGACTGCCTCCGTCGCCGCAAACGCCGTGCTTGGCAAAAGCGCAAGCAACATACAGCAGACTAACAGAACACCAATCCCTCGTTTCCTTTTACTCATCATTGTTCTTGCTCCTCTCGTTTTGTTTTGGGGGATTTCCACATTTCCCCACTTCTGCCTGTAGAATATCATCCCCTTTCTCCACCGTCAAATTAAATTTTTCAACGTTATCTTTTAATATTATTCATAAGCTTGTCAACGATTTCCAACAATATTCGACTTGATGAGATTACTTTTTCACTTTGTGTTACAGACCAACCGCCCGCCTTGGGCAGCTGGTCTGTTCAGTACCGGAGCAAGAGTTACCGCTCCATCCCCCTATCCCGCGCCCGATTCCTTCGCCGTCCCCGTACACGCTCCCTACTCAACACGTCCTCGACAGCATACCGCACCTTCTCCACATCCCTCACCCGCACCTTGAGCAAATCATACCCCACATAAAGCCCCCGCCTCTTCTCCGACAGCGTGTCAAGTTCCTTTTTCCACGCCCGCATCGGAATCTGATTCCTGTCATTTCGACGCCCCTTCAAATACTCGCCCGCCGCTTCATACTGCACGAGTGCGGACTCATTCTCCGCAAAAAACTTCGCTTGCTTTCGAGGCGTCAACGCCCTGTATTCCTCATAAATCGACCGGTGCTCCCTGCGAATGTCCACCTGCCGAATACACTCCGCCAACACGTCCATCCGTTGCGAAACCGGCTTCATCTCCACCCTCAAATCGTCAAGCTGTTTGTATATTTCCCTGACTTTGCCCTGCAATCCCGCCAAATCTCGGATTTCATGTTCCCTCAAAAACGCCAGCGCACCATCGAGTCGTCCCGCCTGCCGCTCACGGCCCAAAATCCCCTCAATCATATCCGCAAGGGACGACTGTGCGGGCTTTCGCAATTCTCTTTTCAACCAAAGCTTCAATTCCTGCAACTCTTTTTGGAGCTTCTTCGACTGCATATTAACAAGCCGAATCTCCCGATTCATATCCCCACGCTCGGTAGCAATCCCCTTGCGCTCCATCTGCGTAGCGGCAACACCCAAATGCACGGTGGGAATCTGCTCAACACCCTGCCGAGTATAGGAGCGATGGTCAACCCTCGCTTCGATATCCTGCCGTTCCAAAGCGGCGTTCACCGCCTCAGCCCAAGCCGCTCGCCACAGTTCCGCTTTGGTCTGCTCGTTCCAATCGATGGCAGGGATGGATTTGCACTTGTATTGGCGTTTCTTCGGGTCATAAATCTTCTCACCGTGCTTGCCTAAAACATACTCTTTCCTCTGCTTATCGCCCCACGTGCCGCCCTCGTTCATTGGGCGCATGGTGAGCATGATATGGGCGTGAGGGTTGCCCTTTTTGGTGTCATGGATGGCAACGTCGACGCACATGCCAACCGAAACAAAATGCTGATTCACATACTCCCGAGCAAGAGAGACATTTTGCTCTTTGGTGAGTTCAACGGGTAGTGCAATCTCAATCTCCCGCGCCAGCTGCGAGTTCTTCGTTTCTCCACAGCGTTCCAAAGTTTGGCGCGGTCAACGTATTCGACAGGCGCATGGTCGGGTAACAAAATTTCCGTATGCACAATTCCACTCTTGCGAGTGTAATCATGGACAACACCATCGTATTCGTTCTGTATAACCTCACCCGCCCGATAAGCGGCGGCGGCGACCGCCGATTTGCCCTTACCTCGGCTGATGATTTTGATACTGCAATGATAAATCGCTATAGGCACAACTTCCTTTCGCTACGGCGGCACAAACATGTCGGGAAGTGTTGACCCCCAACAAGGGGCAACGCTTCCCGACATGCGGCCCGGGGTTACAGGGGACGGCAAGCACCCCTGTCTCGTGCCGGAAGGCACGAGGAGCCGTCGGCAGACCGCGCATACCACAACGGCGTAGCCGTTGTGGTATATAAGTGCGCCCTTGGCCCCGGAGGGCAAGGGAAAAGGGCGTCAGCCCGTTCCCGTAGCCCTCCCGTCACCGCCCGTAAGGGTGGGGGCGGCCTGCTGTGTGGTTGCTGTATTCGCAAGGGCTTTGTTTGTGCTGTCGGTTTTGGTTGCGACTTTCTGCGGGGCTGTATTGTGTGCCGCCGCGTGTTGTATTTTACGCAAAGCTCTGCGGGCAAAATCCGTACCGATGGTCTCCTTGAGAAAGGCTTGGATTTCATCCTCGGTGTAAGTTTCGGCATCGGGAATGAACCCCTCCAGCATCGCGCCGCGCTGAATCAAGCGGCGGGTGCGGGCCTTGCGCTCGTCCGCTTTCTGCTGTTGGACGAGCTGCTTCCGCTGGTTTTCTAGCTGGGCAATCTTGTCCTCAATGCTTGCAATTCGTTCGGTTTTGGTTCTCGTCATGCGGTAGCCTCCATATATTTTCTTGATTTTGAACCGGACGACAATAGCCCCCCTCGTGAAACGCGAGGGGGACTATCTCTATCGTTGGTCTATGCTGTTTTCTGTTCCCGTTTCGCAAGGTATCTGCGTTGCGCCTCCCGATGCCTTGTGCGCTTGTACCTCGCCAATTCCTCGGCCTCAATCTCTTCCGGTGTAGGCTCGGTGATGGGCACATCAAATTTCCCGATAAAGTTCAGATAAATCTCCACTTCCTGCTCACGCTCCCCGCCGGACTTGTCCGCTTCATGGACGACAATCCTCTCCACGAACTCGGCAATCATGGTCGGGGTGAGTTCGATGAAATCGGTGTAGCGTTTCACCAAATCGAGGAATCTGTCCACACGGTCATTGTCCGCTTGAAATGTGGCCAGTTCGGCTTGCAGATTTCCGATGGATTGTTCCAATTCCGACTGCTCCCGCTCGTACTCTTGAGAGAGGGCGGCGAAGCGTTTATCGGTGAGCTTCCCGGCCACATTATCCTCGTAAACTCTGCGAATCAAGGTATCAAGTTCCGCAACCCGCTTCTCATCTCTGGCGATGCGTTTCCTGTGCGTTTTCTCTGTCTCAGCCTCTCGGATGGCAGAATCCGCACGGAGCTTTCGGATGAACTCTGCTTCATTCTCTTTGACATACCCGCTCACGGATTGGAGTGTTTCCAAAACCAAATCCCGCAGTACGGCGGTGCGGATACGGTGCGAAGTACACTTCTTCTCAAAGCGGGTGAATCCAAGATTATATAAGGAACAACTGTACTCATCCCTCACGCTCCGCGTACGAACTTCGCCGCTTTTCGTGACGTAGGTCTGCGGTGTGTTCCTGTGGTTGTACAGCTTCTTGCCGCAGTCGGCGCAGAGCACCAGCCCCGTGAGCGGGTTCGCTTCGCCGAGTGTGTCCGTGCGGCGTACGACTTTCCGGCACCGCTGCGCCGTCTCCCACGTTTCCGGGTCGATGATGGCGGGATGCGTGTTCTCGAAAATGAGCCAATCCGATTTGTCGTTTTTCTTCGCTCGCTTGTCTTTGTAGGATTCTTTGTTGGAGCGGAAATTCACCGTATGCCCCATATACTCCGGCCTTGCGAGGATGCCTCCGACAGAGGCAGCACTCCAAGTATACGGGTCGGCGGATTGGTCTCTCGTGTACTTGACAATCCCGTGGAGTTGCTTGTAGTACGCAGGGCGCGGCACCCTCTCCTCGGCCAACATCCGTGCAATCGTGTGGACGCCTTTGCCTGCGATGACGAGTTGGAAAATTCGGCGTACCATCTCTGCGGCCTCGGGGTCGATAATCCATTTTTCTTTGTCGTTCGGGTCGTTGCGGTAGCCGTAGATGGGAAAACAGGTCAGACGCTTTCCCGCCATGCCCTGTGTCTTTTTCGCGGCCTTGATTTTTCGGCTGGTGTCCCGCAAATACCATTCACTCATGATGTTGAGAAAGGGCGCGAACTCGCCGCTGTCACGGTCTTGGCTGTCGATGCCGTTCGCGACGGCGATGAAGCGCACACCTTTCTCTCGGAAGAAAACCTCGGTGTAAAATCTGGTTTGCAGATAGTCCCGTCCGACCCGGAACATGTCTTTGACGATGACGGCTGCGACATTGCCTTTCTCAATCTCGGCAATCATCGCTTTCCAACCGGGGCGGTCGAATGTCCCGCCGGAGTAGCCGTCGTCGGTGAAGTGGACAGCGTTGCAAAAGCCATGTTGGGCGGCATACGCCTCCAACATGGCTTTCTGGTTTTGGATAGAGCCGCTCTCGCCGATGCAGTCATCGTCGTTGCTCAAACGTTCATATAGTGCGGTGATTTTTGCCTGTCCGGTCATAGGATGCTCCTCCCGGACAGACGGCTCATTTGCAGTAGCATTATTATACCACTAAGCCGCATGGATTTCAATAGATTTCTCAGGTTTTCCTGCCTCCTCTGTTGCGATTTCATTTTGCATCATGCGGAGGATTTTGTCCTCCATCGTCTCTTGATTGATTGGATTAAAACGGGCGGTGACGCGGTAGGTTGTGGAACCGATGCGGCGGGTGAATGTTTGCGTTTGGCTTGTGCTTGATTGTATAGGCGTACCCTCCATTTCTTCCGGTGTGTAAGCCGTGCTTACACGATGTGAACTCTGTTCACACGATAATCTGTGTTTCCGCAGGTGACATGATGTCACCTATTTTTTCTGATTTTCCAATGCTTCCGGTCGTTGTACTGTCTGGCAAACGAACTGTGCCGGACAAGCGTTTTCGTCAAAGTGTACCCCCGTACTACAGGCCGGGGGTACATGCCCGCCGCGCTGCGCGCGGCGAGCCGCCGGACGGCTGTTCGCTTCGCCGCCGCCCGGTGGCTTGTGGGTGGTTGTGGTTTTATGAAGATGTGTTGGCCGGTTGTCCTGCGTTTTGTCGGGGACATACCACAGGTGGACGGCGGAGTAAATGGGCTTTCGCGGCATAAAGTGGGTTTTATTGTTGCGGCCTTCGGGCCGTTATTTGACTTTATTCCACGATCCCATTGACACCGTCGCCCACCTGTTGTGTGTGGTAACCAAGGCGCGTAAGCCGCGCATGCTTCCGCCGCTTACAACGGTTGTACGTTTCAGCTCACCTCGAAGGCCGATTCGCTGTTGTTTTGTTTTCCCGTTTTCATCCCGATGTCGTTCCTGCACTTATGCCTTGTGTGACCTTCGTGCGTTTTCTCGGACGCTCACCCTGCCGCCGTGCCTTCGTCACGGCTGATGCAAAGGTGTGAGTTTCCGATATCCCATCGGCTGCGGATTCGGTTGTCAAAGTGCTTCTATCCCCTCATAAGGTCAGAAAAATTTACGGCGGGGTTAACAACCCTACGACGAAAATTTTTTTGAAGGAAAAAGCAAAAACGAGAATTTCCAATGGGTTTTCAAAACAAGAAAATCCACGCTTTCAGCCGAAACGTCTTGAAAACGTGGATTTCTTGTGGTAGGATTTGAATTATCATATTATGATGCGAGGATATGGCGATATGGCCGAAATCATCAAGCGTACAATCAAAGGCGAGCCGTTTTGGGAGACCTTTCGGAATTGGTATCAGCAGAGGAATACGTGGCAAACGGAGAAAACCGTCTGCGTACTCCGAGGCCTTACCGGGTGCGGCAAGACGACGTTTTTGCGCCACTACTTTAGGGAGAGGAAGGCCTTTTACTTCACCTTTTCCGGGCTGGAGGAGGGGCTTGCGGAGCGGCTGTTTGCAGAGCGTGTATCCGCCGAAACAGGCGTTGTCGTGTCCGATTGGGCAGAGGCGATTCGGGTAATTTCTACGAAATATCGGGTCATCTTGTTGGATGATGTGGCATCCATATCCTCATACAAGCGATTTCAAAAGGCGTTCTATGAGAACATGATAACCGACATTAGCACCCGTCCTTTTGTTGCGCTGATTGCCCAGCCGCCGGATGATGTGACGGGGCTTGCGGATGCGTATGATACAAATTGGCTCGACTATTTTTCCATCCCCGAAGTGATGAAGCTGTATCCGCAGCTTTCCAAGTATGATACCCTCGGTTTGTGCACCGTCAGCGGAGGTATTGCTTGGATTATGCGGGAGTTTGACATGGCACTCAATTTTGAGGACAATGTGCGGAAGATGTTAGAGCCGTCCTCCATGTTTATTCGGTTTATGCCGGAGTTGTTGGCACGATATTTCCGCAAGTCGGACAACTATCATCGCATTCTCCATGCCATTGCAAGCGGTAATCACAGCGTGAGTGAGATTGGGAAGTTTACGAGTTTTGCGTACAACAAGTGCGATAATTATCTGGCGAAGCTGATTGTCTGCGGGCTTGTCAAGGCGGGGAAAGCTGAATCCAAGCGTGGGACGGAGAAGACGGCGTATGTGCTGACGAATAGTTATGTTCGGGCGTGGTACAACTATGTGTTTTTGCATCAGACCGAGCTTCGAATTGGGAGCGAGGAGCTGATAGAATCCATTGTTCGGGGCATCGTTGACAAAGAAATACACGCTTTCCATCTTCAGCGGGCGTTCGTTTGTGCGAACGAGCGTGTTCGGGAATCGTGGGCAAGTTTGGAGATTGGCAGGACGATTGTCCGTGCGCCCAAGGTGGTTAGGGCGAAGAATTTTCGATACACCTTCGATGCGATTGAGCGGAGCGGTGACAAGGCTGTGTTTATCAAGGTGTTTGAGAATCCGACAGAGAATTGCGGGCGGGTGGAGTTGGAGAAGCTGCGCAAAGCCGTGGCGATGGTGAACACATATTATGACAGTCGGGTGTTTATTTTTTCTAAGCGGCGGTTTAGTGATTATGCCGTGGCCGAGGCGGCGAGGGATGATGTGATTAGTCCGGTGGAGGTCGATAGGCTGAGGGGGTAGAAGAAAACCGCCACTTTTCGTGACGGTTTTCGTTCCGTTGCCTTGAATTTTTCGACTATCACCAGCCTGTCCGCGAAGCATTGGTATCACTACAAATGAGCCGTCTGCCCTGTTGTTTTAGTGGTGGACTTTATCAGTTCCACCCTTTACAGGGTACAGCAAAAACACGCGCAAGAGAAACCATGGTTTCTCTTAAGAATTTCTTCCTTTGACTTTTCGTTCGTGGTAATTTGTGACGCGTTTGCTTCCGGCTTGCCCGCCGGAGGGAGCGTTGGTAGCAGAAGAGCTCGCGCCGACGGGTGTGTTAGGGCTTGGAGGTTTTTTGTACCACCAACGCACCCCGTCCGCGCGCGGGGGAGGACGTTTGGGCAGTCTGCCCGCAATTGCTTATCATCGCGGGTCACAAACGTAATAATAGGGCGCGCGCGGCGCGTAGTACCTATACCGCACCAGTACGCCGTTTTAGCCGACCTAGATAGCCGCGGCGGGTTCTTAGGGGCGCAGCCCCTGAGTCGCATTTTTGCTTACTTTTTACACGAGTAAAAAGTAAGGCCCCGCCGGCGAGACGAAACCAACGCAATAACAAAAAAACCCACGGGCGGGGCTGGAACCCCGCCCCACCCCCTACGGCACACGGCAGGAACTTTATACCCAACAAGGAAGAAAGTTCCATTGTGTCGTCTCCCGGCACAACGGCCCATCTTTTTCCCTGTCATAAACTTGTCCTCACCCTAATAAACTAAACCAATCAAACAAACAAGGTGGCCACACAAATGAGCAACATCATCCCCCTCATCGCCCGCTACGACACCGCCGTAGACCTCCTCCCCTACACCCTCCGCGGCCCCGCACGGCTCATCGACGAGCTGGACAAGGCCAAGGCCGAAGAGTTCCGCCTCCGCACCGGCCATGTGCCGACCATCGTACTCCCAGAGGGAGAGCGGCCCTTCGCAAGCGGCGCGGTGACGGCAAAAGAACTCACCGCCGTACTGGAAATCGCCGCCGGTGCCTCTGTCCACGCCGTGCGGGACAGCATAAAGCACGGCTACATAACAGCGAGAGGCGGCTGCCGGGTCGGCCTCGGCGGACAAGCAAGCGTCCGGGACGGGGACGTAACGGGCTTCACCCACCTCGGCTCCGCCGCCATACGTATCACCAAGGAAATCCCCGGCGCGGCGGATGCCATCCTCCCCCAACTCAAAGAACGCGGAAATCTGCACTCCACCCTCATCCTCTCCCCGCCCGGCGGCGGAAAAACCACCGTGTTGCGGGACATCATCCGCCAATGCGCCGACAGCGGCCGGCGAGTCGCCGTGGCGGATGAGCGGGGCGAGCTCGCCGCCCTCAAAGACGGCATCCCCCAGATGGATTTGGGCAGCAGAACGGATGTAGTCGCCGGATGTCCCAAAGACAAGGCCATCCTCATGCTGCTCCGCGCCATGAACCCCGAGGTCATCGCCATGGACGAAATCACCGCCCCGGCAGACACGAGCGCGCTGGAGAGTGCCGCAAACTGCGGCGTAACCCTCCTCGCCACCGCCCACGGCCACGGCATGGAGGACTTACTGCGCAAACCCATGTACCGCCGCCTCCTGCGCAAACGGCTCTTCACCCGTCTGGTCCTCATCACCCGCTCAGCAGGCGGCCGCGCCTATGCGGTGGAGAAGTTGGAGGAACCACTATGCTGAGCATCGTCGGAGCTATCCTCATCATCGGAGCCACCACAGCCGTCGGCCTCTCCGGCGTATGGCGTATGGGTCTGCGCATCCGTTCCCTCACGGGCTTACTGACGGCCATCGAAACCATGAAAAGCGAAATTTGCGACCGCCTCACGCCCATGCCGGAACTCATTGAACAGCTCACCCAAGAAACAAGCCCGCCCGTAGACCGCTTCTTTCAGCGGGTCTCCGAAGAGATGGCAACCATCGGGCTGCAAAGCTTCTACTTCATCTGGAAAGCCGCCGTGGACAACTCCCCGGAACTGGAACTCACCGCAAGCGAAAAACAAACCCTCACCGATCTGGGCCGCTCCCTCGGCCGCTACGACACGGAACAGCAACGGGACGCCCTGGCCTACGCCGGGCGGCGACTGGAGTCCGACCTCCACCGCGCCGAAGAACAACGCAGAACACAAGGCCGCGTCCACGCTGTGCTGGGGATAGTCGTGGGAGTGTTTGTGGTGATTATATTGTTGTAGGGCAACTCCCCCAGTCGCCTACGGCGACAGCCCCCTCGCAAGCGAAGGGGCCTAAGAGCCTGAAAAGCCTCCCTCGTTTACGAGGGAGGTGGCCGCCGCAAAGCGGCGGTCGGAGGGAGCAAACGCCCCGCATCCCAACGCTGCAATGCCACGGGGCGTCGGGACGCCGCCCCCTACACAAAGGTCAAGGGGCAACCACCCCACCCCTTCGGGGCACCCCTCCAAGGAGGGGAATAAGTAGAGGCGGCATCCCTACACCAATCGTATACTGTCAACTGTACACTAAACCAAAAGGCAGGTACTCACCAATGATAGACGTAGACCTCATCTTCCGCATCGCCGCCGTCGGCATCCTTGTCGCCGTGCTCAACTCCCTGCTCACAAGAGCCGGGCGGGAGGACCAAGCTCTCATGACCACAATCGCGGGCCTCATCGTGGTACTCGTCATCGTGGTACAGGAAATTTACAGCCTCTTCGAACTCATCCGCCGCCTCTTCGGGTTTTAGCCATGGACTTGGTCATTCGCGCCGTCATCTTGGGCGTAATCGGTGCCGTCCTCAGTCTCGTCATTAAGAAAAACGCCCCCGAAATAGGTCTCGTCCTCGCCCTCGCCGTCGCGCTCCTAGTCGTCAGCCTTGGCATAGAGCTAATCGCCGCCATCTTAGACTTCACCGAAACCCTCCAAGCCGCCGCAAGCCTCTCCCCCGCCCTCATAGCTCCCGTACTAAAAACCGTAGGCATCGGCATCCTCACCCGCCTCGCCTCCGACATCTGCAAAGACGCGGGCCAATCCGCCATCGCCTCCACCGTAGAACTCGCCGGCACCGTAGCCGCCCTCTACATCGCCCTGCCTCTGATGCAAACCGTGTTCCAAATGATAGGAGGGCTTTTATGAGACGGCTCGTAATTGCATTGATACTCCTGCTCCTCCTTACCGGAACGGCACAAGCAACCGGCCACCAAACCGAAGCCATAGGCATACCCGAACTCGAACAATCCATCCCGCACGAAGCCGATGACCTGCTGCACGGCACCGACCTGACCATCGGGACAAGCTTTGACTCCGCGCTCAATCAAATCCTCGGCAACCTCATGGGCCGCATCGGCGGCGTGTTTCGACAGGCAGCACGTAGTGCGGCCACGGTGATGGTCATCGCCATGCTGGTCGGATTGGTCGGTCGGCTCTATGAGGGCTCCGGCGGCACCGTCCCCGATTTCGTCCCCCTCGTTGGCGTGCTGGCGATTGCGGGCGCGGTAGTCGGCACCTCCGGCGCATTTATCGGGCTGGGGTCTGCGACCTTGCGGCAGTTGGAAGTCTTCTCCCAGTCCCTCTTCCCTGCCATGGCGGCGGCGGGGGCGGCAAGCGGGGCCATCACCTCGGCGGCGGTAAAATATGCGGGGACAGTCTTGTTCCTCAATATCCTCATCACCCTCACCACCCGCATCATCATGCCGCTCATCTACGCCTACATCGCCGCCGTCATCGGCAACGCGGCCATCGGCGGCGAGGGTCTGCGTGCGGCGGCAAACCTCCTCAAATGGGTCATCGGCGTGCTGATTACAACGGTGATGATTGCCTTCGTGGGCTACCTCACCGTCACAGGCATCGTCTCAGGCTCGGCAGATGTCGTAACCACAAGGGTAGCCAAAACCACCATCTCCACCGTCCTCCCCGTCGTAGGCGGCATCGTGGCGGACGCCGCCGAAAGCGTCATGGCCGGAGCCATGCTGATCAGAAACGGCATAGGCGTCATCGGTCTCATCGTCATACTCGCCGTCTGCCTCATCCCCATCCTGCAACTGGGCGCACACTACATCCTATTCAAAGCCGCCGCAGGCCTCTCAGCCCCCATCACCGACAAACGCATCGGCGACCTAATCGGCGACCTGGGCACCGCTTTCGCCATGGTCATGGGCCTGGTCGGGGCGGGGATGATGATGCTGTTTTTCTCAATTATATCCATGATGCGGATGGTGATTCGCTAAAAGCCTCCTTTTCCAAAGGAGGTGGCAGGCGAAGCCTGACGGAGGATTTGTATATATGTTATCACCAGCGTTGAGGAAACGAATCCTCAGTCAGCTTCGCTGACAGCTCCTTTGGAAAAGGAGCCTTTGGTTCCATTCACTCAAAAAGGAGGCTTCAACCATGGCCAACCTCATACGCACTTGGATACTAGGCCTCACCGCCGCGGCTTTCCTCGCCGCCGTTGCTATGACCCTCACGCCCAAAGGCCGTCCCCGCGCCGTGGTCGGCTTGGTGACGGGGCTTGTCACCATCGCAGCTCTCATCGCGCCGATTTTGGACTTCGATTACGAGGCCTACGCCCGCAATGTCGAGCATTTCGAGCTGTCTTTGGAGGCCCGAAATGCGGAGTGGGAAGCGCACCAAGAAGAGCTGACAAGTCGTATCATAATAGAGCGGAGCGAGGCATATATATGGGACAAAGCCGAATCTTTGGGACTGGTCGGCATGGACATCGAGGTGGCCGTGGCCCACAATGAAGCGGGTTGGATGTTCCCCGACCGGGTTTGGATTACAGGCGAATACACGACCGCACAGCAGAGCGCGCTATCGGAATTTTTGGCCGGGACATTCGGCATTCCCGCCGAACGGCAATATTGGAGTAACGCAGATGAATGAAAAAAAACCGAAGCTCCCCATAGACACCAAACAGCTCCTCAAAACAGTAGAGAAAAACAAGTTTATATTCCTGATTCTGCTCGTGGGCGTGGTGGTCATCATCTGGCCGTTCGGCCGCACCGCGCCGGAAGCCATGACCCCGCCCCCACCGCCTCCGGCGCAGCGGCTGGCATTCTCCTTAGAGGAAAAAGAGGCCCGTCTCGCCGAAGCCCTCTCCCAAATCGAGGGGGCGGGAGAAGTCGTCGTCATGCTGAGCCTCAGAACCTCTCTGGAACAGGAGGTCGCCGTAGATGAGGACCAATCCGGCCGACGCGCAACCGTCACCATCGCAACGGGATCCGGAACGCAGTCCGAGGTAACACTCCTCTACCGCTACCCCGAGTTCCAAGGCGCGCTCGTCGTAAGCCAAGGCGCAGACAACGCCTCCGTCCGCCTGCAGCTCACCCAAGCGGTAGCGGCTTTGACGGGACTGGGAACTGACCGAATCACGGTAATGCCGATGGGTGCAACTATGGAAGAATAACCCTTCGCTCCATACAAAAACACCCTTGTGGGGGGCGGCGTCCCCGACGCCCTATGTACGTGCAAATTTCCGATTGTAGGCGCGCGCATTGCGCATCCGCAGGCGGCCGTGCAAATCAAAAAAGCAACCTTTTATCCCGCCATCGGCGGGACAAATAAAAACTGCAATGCAAAACAATCTAGGAGGATGAAAGGTATGAAAGTGTTCAAACGAAATGCGGTAATTATCACAGTACTCTTGTTCGTGGCGGTGGCGGTGTACTTAAACTGGTCGTACAACAGAGGCCAAGACCTCGCCGCCGACAACCCCGTCGTCACCACCCGTCCGTCCGGTGAGCAAGACGGCTCCGAAGACACCCTGCGCCAAAACGAAACCCCCGGCGAAGCGGGCGAAACCCCGGACGCCGAAAGTCTCTACTTTTCCCCTGGCGGCACGTCCACCCTCTCCGCCGCCGCAATCAGCTACTTCGACTCGGCCCGCCTGACGAGAGAACAGGCCAGAGACAGCGCAACCACCCTGCTCCAAGAGGCCGCCGCCATCGGCACGGCTTCCCAAACCGAAATCGACAATGCCCTGGCCGCCATCACGACCATGGCGACCTTCGCTCTCCAAGAAGCGCAGCTCGAAAACATCCTCATGGCAAAAGATTTTGAACAAATCGTCGTATTCATCCGCAACGAGGGCGTCAGCGTCATAGCCAGCGCACCCCCCGCGGGTCTCAGCGATGTAGCCGTAGCTCGGATTACGGAGGCCGTCATCGCCGAACTGGGTGTAACCGCGGCGGATATTACGATTATTCCTGTGAGTTAGATAAAAAAATTCCCCTCCGCAGGAGGGGAATTTTTCATGTTATTTGCACCTGTCCCGCTTCCAGCTGCCGTATCGCACTCGCCACACGACGCTTCGCGTCCTCCGCCGACACACCCGACTGCACGTAGCGAATCGCCGCGTGTTTCTCCGCCGCGCTCATTTGCCCGAAGGTCTCCGCCGCCGAAGGGTGTAGTGAGAGCCCCATCGACAGCCCGAGCGGCAGGTCAATCCCATCCGGGGCCTTGCCCATACCGATGAAAGTTTCGCCCATGTGTCATCACACTCCTTTGGGAGCTATATTCTCCCAAAACAGCATAACTTATGCAGACCGCACATACACCGCAAATATAAGCAGCCGCCCGTCCCGATTAGACGCATCCGCGCAGGTGGACAAGACCAAAAACCGCCCCGTCTCCTCCGGCGCATCGCCGAAAAACGCCGTCACCGCAGAGCTGTCCATCGGGTCAAGCGCGTACACCGCATCTTGCGCCTCCGCCGCCCGCACATCGAACACCCGATACATCAGAATCTCACCCGCGGCGGTGATAATCGTAATCGCGTGGTAGTCCTCTGCAAAATCCACATCCGCAAACTGATGCAAGGGCGCAAACATCGACCCGTCCCGCATGTTATGCCCGTAGAGAATCGTCAGCGGCGAATCAAATCCGCGCACCGCACGGTAGTCCATAAAAATAGACCCGGCGGGGTTTGCCTGTCCCAAAAATGTGGTGCGCAAATACGCCGCATTGTCCGCCGCTTGCACAACGGGATAGTCAATCGACGTGCCCCCCATCATAATCCAACCCACGAAATCAGAGTTTTGCTCAATGAAGCCGCTCATATCCAAACGGTCGGTACCCGGCTGCATGAGGTCTATGCTCTCCCGCAACGCGGCGTACTCACGCCGCGCATTTGCGTCCTCCCGCCACCCGCTGAGCAGCTGCCAAGACGCAAAGGCCGCCAGCAAAAACCCAAACAAAAACACGAATATAAGCACAGGCTGCCTTTTTTTCCGTCTGCCTTGACCTCCGGCCATATTTGCCCACCTCCTATCGATGTTTCACATCCTCGTTCACACACTATTCACAAAGCAACCCCGTAAAATTTATCTATTTTTAGCATAATGTGCATATATGGTTTTGTCAAGAACCCAAGCCATATATGCACAATAAATTCACATTATTCTTAGTCGGCTATCACATGATACCGGAAACTCGGCTGTTCCAAACTCAAATCAATCGTCCCCGTGTCGTGCTCGTCCATCGTGGGCAAGATACTGACCAGCATATTCATCTTGTGGTGCAAATTCCGATTCGGTCCCAACCGCACGAGAAAGCGGCCGTTATAGTAAAGCATCACAGGGTCATATAAGTCCGTCATGTCAATACGGGACACATCATTGGCAATTCCAAGCGTGGAGACCGTCCCCAAAATGTCCTGCAAGTAACGGAGCTTGTCCGCATCCTCCTCGCCCGGTGCCAAAATTTCCCCTACTTCCGATGAAATCGGCATCGGCATCCCGATGACCTCAATGAGCCGAACCAAAGGCACGGTCGCCGCAATCTCCAACACCTTCGCATCTCTGTCCAAAATCAGATACCCGTCCGCCGTCTGCAAGCGTGCCACGGGAAGCGTCTCGGCTACGGTGACGGTCAGTCGGTTCGGAAAATGCCGCCGCACCTCCACCCGTCCGATGTAGGGCAAGCTTGACCGTATCGCCCTGTCGGCGGCTTCATCATTGACGAAAAAGAGATGGTCTCCGAACGCAATCCCCGAAGCTTCTATCACTTCCGCCGCCGTATACCGCGTCTCGCCCTCCACATCGATGACCCCCACCCGAAAGAACACCGTGACACCGAGAAACAGGATGAGACAAATGACCGCAAAAGTCAAGAATCTCCCCAAGAATGAGCGTCTCCGTTTCCGCCGTGGTCGGCGATATGGCCTGTTATATTCCATGTTTATGTATCCTTTGTGTGTTTGTTTTATGCCCTGTGCAGGGGCGGCCGAGTCGGTCGCCCCTACACATCGTCTGTCCGCTCCACATCCGCCCCCAACGCCCCAAGCGTCTCCGCAATCCCGTCATACCCTCTGTCAATATGTTCCGCCTCACTAATCACCGTCTCACCCGCAGCACCCAAGGCCGCAACAACCAAGGCCGCACCGCCGCGCAAATCCGCCGCGGACACCGCCGCACCTGTGAGCCGCTCCACACCCGTGACCACGGCCACACGGCCCTCCAACTTGATATCGGCCCCCATGCGGCGCAACTCCTCCACATAGCGGTAACGGTTCTGAAAAATATTCTCCATAAACACCGTTGTCCCCTTGGACTTCACACAGGCCGTCAGTAAGCAGGGCTGCGCATCCGTCGGAAATCCGGGATAGGGGCCCGTCATCACAGGCGAAATAGCCCGCAGCCGCCCCGTGGAGACAAGCTGCAAATTATCCTCTCGCACGGTAATCTCACACCCGGCCGCCCGAAGCGCGTCGGTCACGGCCGTCACATGCCCCGGCACGATATCCTCAAGTTCCAACCGCCCCCCGGCGAAAGCGACAGCGGACAAATATGTCGCCGCTACGATGCGGTCAGGCATGATGCGATGTGTCACGGGCCGCATCATCCCACCGCCTTGTATTGTAATCGTAGGTGTCCCCGCCCCGTGAATACGCGCCCCTGCGGCCTTGAGGAAGTTCTGCAAATCCACAATCTCCGGCTCCCGCGCGGCGTTCGTAATTATCGTCTCGCCCACCGCCGATACCGCCGCAAGCATCGCATTCTCCGTCGCCCCCACGCTGGGACTTGCAAGGTGAACCGATGCCCCCACCAACCGTTCCGCTCGACAAATGATATTTCCGCCATGCTCTTCAATCTCGGCACCCAATACCCGCAATGCGTCCAAATGCAAATTAATCGGCCTCGGCCCCAGCTCACATCCGCCGGGCATGGACAAAACCGCCTCACCGCACCGCCCTAAAATCGCACCCAAGAAGATAACGGACGACCGCATCTCCCGCATCAACTCGTCGGGAATATCCCGCCGAACAATGGCGGCAGAATCAATATGCACATCGCCTTCGTCCCGTGTGACCTGACAGCCGAGATAGCGCAAAATCGCAATCGCGGCATCCACGTCTTTCAAGTTCGGACAATTTCGGAGCAAGCTCTCGCCCCGAACCAAAATCGAAGCCGCCAGAATCGGCAGCACACTATTCTTAGCCCCTTGCACCCGCAGACTGCCCCGAAGTGTGTTCCCGCCGCATACCTTGAGTTTTCCCATCGCATAGTCCCCCGCAAACGTAATGATGCGTCATCCTATGCAAAAAGGGGCTGTGGGGTGAAATTTGTTGTGGTTTCGTTTGTTTTTGTAGGGACCTCCCCCAGTCAGCTTCGCTGACAGCCCCCTCAAAACGAGGGGGCCTTAAAAGCCTCCCTCGTTTGCGAGGGAGGTGGCCGCCGCAAAGCGGCGGTCGGAGGGAGGCCCTTGCCCTTATTCCCCTCCCGCGGAGGGGTGGCAGGCGCAGCCTGACGGGGTGGTTCTGCGGGGCGCGTATGCCGTAGGGCGCGGCCTACGCCTTCACAATCCCCAATACAATCCTCACAATCTCTTCCGCCGCATCGGGCCGCCCCATACGCCGCATCGCCTGACCCATCGCATCCAACCGCTCCGGCGCATCCAAGAGTTCCGTGACGGTGCGGTACAGCACCTCGCCCGAAGCCTCCGCCTCCCGCAGCATCACCGCCCCGCCGCCCATCTTCAGCGCACGGGCGTTCTCCTCCTGATGATTATTCGCCACATGGGGCGAGGGAACCAAAATCGCGGGCTTCCCCATCGCAGTCAGCTCCGCCAAGGTAGATGCCCCCGCACGGCACAAAATCAAATCCGCCGCCGCCATCACTTTCGGCATGTCAAAAATATAGGCCCGCACATCAATGTCACGTGCAATCGCATCCGTTACGCCGCGGTCAGCCAAAGCGTCCTGCATCTTGGCAAGCCCTTTCTCTCCGCCGCCCGTGGCGTGGATATGCCGAAACCGCTGTGTCTCATAGTTCCGTCCGATAAACGCCTGCATCGCCAAATTCATCCGAGCCGCCCCCAAAGACCCCCAGAACGACACCACCAGCGGCTTGTCCGCAGGGATACCCAGCTCCCGCCGTGCCTCGACCTTCGAGAGCTGTAAAAACGCATCCCGCACCGGCGTACCCGTGCAAATCACATCTTCCCGCTTATAATGCGCCTCTGCCCCGTCAAAGCCGACCATAACCTGATCCACCCGCTTCGCCAACCGCTTTGTCGTCAGCCCCGGCACCACATTGGACTCATGCACCGCCGTGGGAACCCCCATCTTCGCCGCCTGCGCCAAAACGGGAAAACAGACGTACCCCCCCGTCCCGAGAGCCACGTCCGGCTGAAACTCGGCCAAAATCAGCCTCGCCTCTCCCATGGAGACCATCAGATTTTTCACCGTCCTAATATTATGCGTAATGCCCTTGAGTGAAAGCTTCCGCTGCAAATTCGTAATCCGCACCGTCCGAATCTCATACCCCTCACGCGGCACAAGCTCCGTCTCCATCTTCCCCTCGGCCCCGACAAAAAGTATCTCCGCATCCGGCATCAACTCCCGAATCCTGCCCGCAACCGCAACCGCCGGATAAATATGCCCCGCCGTCCCCCCACAAGTAAACAAAAACCGCATACACTTCCGCCCCCCCATAATTGCTAATTGCTCATTGCTAATTCGTCACCCTGCTCTTTTCGCCGGAATCTCTCTGGAGACCCCCAAAACCACACCCATACAGGCAAGCTGCACCAAGAGCGCGGTTCCGCCGTAGCTGAAGAACGGCAGCGAAATCCCCGTAGCCGGGAGCAAGTTCGTCACAACACCCACGTTCAGGAACACCTGAATCGCAAGCAAACTCGTCATCCCCGCCGCAATCAGACCGCCGTACTTCGTCTTGGCGTGCATGGCAATCCAATAGCCTCGAATGATGAGCATCGCAAACAGACAGAGGATGAGCATCGACCCGATAAAGCCCAGCTCCTCGGCAACGATGGCGAATATGTAGTCGTTATGCTCTTCCGGCAAGTAGAGATACTTCTGCCGAGACTGCCCCAGTCCGAGACCGAGCAATCCGCCCGAGCCGATGGCGAGCTGGCTCTGAATAATCTGCCAGCCGTCACCTAATGGGTCGGCAAAGGGGTCTCGCCAGGCGACAACACGGCTAAAGGCGTGGGGCAACCACGTCAAAGCCACATACGCGGCGGCCGCAAGCCCCCCGAACCCGGCGGCAAACCAGCCCCAGTGTACCCCGCCGAGGAACAGCATAATCGCCCCGATACCGAAGATGATAATCATAGCCGAAAGGTGGGGCTGGAAAAAAAGTAGACCCGCAATCCCGACCAAAATCACCACAAAGGGCAAAATCCCATAGCGAAACGTGCGCATTTTCTCCTTATACTCACAAATCATCTTGGCAAAGCAGAGCACCACGGCCACTTTCGCAAGCTCCGACGGCTGGAAGTTCGGCAAAGCACCCGGCAGAGCAATCCACCGTCTCGCACCGCCCGCCGATACGCCAATCGCAAGAACGGCGAGCAAAAGTACAACAGAGATTATTATACTCCAATAGGCAATCCGACTAAACACACTCGTCGGCAGACGGCTGATAAACAGCATCGCCGCTATGCCCAAGACGGCAAAAAGAGTCTGTTGCAAAAAATAAAACGTCGGATTCCCGCCCGTCACCCGTCCCACATCATAGTAAGCACTGGCAAAGCTCGCCGAGAGCACCATAATCACCCCGATGCCAAGCAAGAGCAGGACAAGCAGAAAGAAAGGCAAATCCATCGGTGCCTTCTTCAGCATCCCGGCCCTGTCCAACTCCCGAATCCGAGCCTCACGCCCACGCGGCATACGTTTGATTTCATCCATAATTTCCTGCACCTCCCGGGGAATCGTACACTTGCAGGGACGAACTGTGTTCGCCCGCTCGTCGCCTAATCACATATCATTTGTAGGGGCGGCCATTGGCCGTCCGCCGTCTCAACTTCGCACATCACGTAAAAGGGTACGGACGGCCAATGGCCGCCCCTACACCCGCAATCCGTACCGGCTACGCTCCATACCGCAAATACACCGACAAGTACGCAATCACCGCAAACACCGCACTCACCAGCGTAAACACCGTAAACACCTTACGCTCTTTCCACTTCTTCCCCCGCCCCGTGAGGCCGCCCATCTCGAAGTGGTGGTGGAGCGGAGCCATACGGAAAAACCGTTTCCCGCCCGTGGCCTTGTAGTAGACCACCTGTATCACATCCGAAAGCGTCTCCGCAATATAGACAGCCCCCACGGGGATGAGCACCAGCGGTACGTTCATCGCAAAGGCGATTCCGCAAATCGCCCCGCCGAGGAAAAGAGACCCGGTATCACCCATAAACACCTTCGCCGGGTTGAAGTTGTAAATCAAAAAGCCAATCAAGCCCCCGGCCAACGCCCCCGCGAACAAACCAAGTTCCGCATAAAGCACACCCCAATGTAAGGCCAGAGCTCCGAAACAAATCGCCACCGGCAAGCTCACACCCGACGCCAACCCGTCCACGCCGTCCGTAATGTTCACCGCGTTCACCGTACCCACGATAACAAAAGCGGCAAAGATAAAATACACAATCTCAGGCAGTTGCAAGGGCGGTCTGTCCATAAAGAACGGAATATGCAAACTCGGCGTCAAAAAACCGGAAAGCCGCAACACCAGCACCAGCACAATAGCAACCACCAGTTGCAACAAAAACTTCTGTGAGGCCGTTAAACCAAGATTCTGCTTCTTCTTCAGTTTCTCATAGTCATCCAAAAACCCAATCGCCGCATAGATAAGGGCAAACCCAAACACAATCACATGCCCCCACCGGCCATCCAGCAGAGCCGGAAAGCCCACGGTAAACAAGGCGGCCCCAATCCCGACAATAAACATCAGTCCGCCCATAGTAGGCGTCCCCTGCTTCGCCATATGCCAAACAGGCCCGTCTTCCCGAATAGACTGCCCCGCTTTCATCTCCCGCAATTTGGGAATCAAAAATCGCCCAAACGCCGCAGTCACAACAAAACTCACAAGCAATCCCAATAACATCTCTAATATCATTCGTTTTCCCTCAATCATTAATTCTGCATTCTGCATTATTAATTCTTAATTAAATCGACCGCAGAGCAATCAATTCAGCCACAATCTCTCTTTCATCCATGTGATGCTTCACATGGTTAATTTCCTGATACGTCTCATGCCCCTTGCCCGCCAGCACGATGATATCACCGGGCTTGTGGTTGTCAATGGCGTAAGCAATCGCCTCCCGCCTGTCTTCGATAGAGACGTAGGGCGTCTCCGTATCCCGCATCCCTCCAAGGATATCCTCAATAATCTGCGCCGGGACTTCCGTGCGGGGATTATCCGAAGTGACAATTACAAAATCCGAGAGCGCGGCGGCCGCTTGCCCCATGAGAGGACGCTTGCCTTTATCTCTGTCACCGCCGCAGCCGAAGAGTGTCACTACCCGACCCTCATTCGCAAATCCGCGCACGGCTTTCAACACGTTCTCCAACGCATCCGGTGTGTGGGCGTAGTCGATGAGTATTGTGTAGTCCCCGTCTGTGGGTACCGTCTCCACCCGACCTCTCACACCTTTCGCCTTCTCCAAAGCGGCGGCCGTCTTCTCCAAGGGAATCGCCAGACAGCAGGCGCAGCCAATTACACCCAAGGCATTGTATACGGAAAATTTGCCCGGAATATGCAGCACCATCCGCTGAATCCCGCCGGGGACGAGTGCGGAGAACTCCACACTTCCCGTCTTGAGCCGAATGTTCTTCGCCAGCAAATCCGCCTCGTTCTTGTCCACGGAAAAACTCAGCACATGACAGCCCGAATCCTCCGCCGCCGAGAGCATAATCTGGGCGTAGCTGTCGTCAATATTAATAACGCCTTGGCGGCTCTGCGTGAAGAGCAAAGACTTCGCGCGGGCGTAGTCGTCCATGTTCTTGTGGAAATCCAAATGATCCTGACTCAAATTCGTAAACACACCCACGGCAAAGCGAAGCCCCGCCACACGGGATAAGGCCAGCGCATGGCTGGAGACCTCCATCACCACATAGGTACAGCCCGCGTCCGCCATCTGCCGCAAAAGCTTCTGCAAGACATAACTCTCAGGTGTCGTGCGCTCGGTCTCAACGATTTCACTACCTATCATATTCTCATTCGTGCCAATCAAGCCCACTTTGGCACCGAGACATTGCTCCAGTACACTCTTGAGCAAAAGCGTCGTCGTCGTCTTCCCATTCGTCCCCGTGACGCCCAACAGCTTCATCTCTTCCGCAGGCCGACCGAAGTATTCGGCAGACATCAGGGCAAGCGCAGTACGGCTGTCCTCGACCAATACATAAGGCACATCAATATCAGGTATCCGCTGACAGACTACCGCCACAGCCCCGCGTTCCACCGCCACGGCGATATACTTGTGCCCGTCCGTCTCCAAACCCTCAATGGCCACAAAGAGTTCACCCGGCGACACATCCCGAGAATCATAGCGAATATCACGAACCTCCAAATTAAGATCCGCCGTCACCGCCACAGGCTTAATTTCCTTGAGCAAATTCTTCAATCTCATAAAACATTCCCTCCCGGGTATCTTGCGTAATCGTAGGGGCCGATGCCCACATCGGCCCGCCCCTATCATTTGTTCGACACTACGGCGCGATGAGGACATCGCGCCCTACAAAAGGCTTAAAAGAACCCTGTCAGCGTCGTATCAACCAAGGTAATCTCTACCACCGTCCCCCGGCGGACAATCTCCGTCGGCGGTCTTGACTGGGTGTGAACCACCACGGCATTGTGGTTGAGCAGCGTACCGCTCCGCCGCACATACAGGCCCCGCGCCTCCAAAGCCGCTCTGGCCTCGTCATAGCGCAGGCCCGTCACATCCGGCACGGTCACTTGGTCTTCGGGCCGATTGCTGTCGAGGTATAAAATCACCTCTGTTCCCCGCACGACCACCGCCCCGCCCGCGGGCATCTGGTCAACAACTCTGTCCCCCTCGCCCTGGATGCGGACACGGAAGCCCTCGGCTTCAAGCTCGGCTCTCGCCTCTTCCACCGTCCGCCGCCGTACATAGGGGACTTGGACGTTCACCTGTTGGTCACGGTTCACATTGGGGTCAAGCCCCAGATAGGGCAGAATTTCCCTGAGCATCGCCCCCGCGACGGGAGCCGCCATCTGACCGCCGGAAATATAGGTCGTAGCGTTCGGCCCCGGATTTTGCAGAGCCACCAAAAGTACGATTTCCGGGTCATCAATCGGTGCCGCGCTCACAAAAGATGTGGTAAATTGCCGCACGTTGCCGATTTCCAGCACCGTATCGGTCGAAGTTCCCGTCTTACCGCCGATGCGAAAGCCCTCAATAGCGGCATTTCGCCCTGTACCCCGCGGACTGCTCACGATTTGCTCCATAATATCCAGTACCGCATCACTGGTCTCACGGCTGATAACCTGCCGCCGTGTGACAGTCTCACCCTCCCGCACCACAGTACCGTCTTGTGCCACCACACGCTCCATCACATGCGGCACGTGGATATACCCGCCGTTGGTAAGCGCGGAGACCGCCGTCACCATCCGAATGGGCGTCAAAGTAAAGGTCTGCCCGAACGAAGCCGCCGCTAAAGAGGAATAGTTGCCGTGGCTGATAAAATAGTTCCAATCTATCTCACTCCACAGCAGACCGATTGCCTCGCCCTGCAAATCCACGCCCGTAGTCTCCATCAATCCGAAAGCGCGCAGATATTCAAAGAACAAATCCGGCCCGATGTCCATAGCCAGTTCCACCGTTGCAGGGTTGCAGGAGTGCTGCATCGCCTCGCCCAAAGTCTGCGCCCCGTGCCCTTGCCGCCGCCAACAGTTGACGGGTTCTACACGCCCGGGAACATCCATATAGCCCTTACAATAGAAAATACGGTTAGTATCCGCCGTGATAATCCCCTCTTCCAGCGCAATGGCGAGGGTAATGAGCTTAAACGTCGAACCCGGCTCATAGGAATAACTGATGGCCTTGTTCATCCAACTGTATTGCAGTTCCTCATTCACCGCCGCCCAAAATTCCTCGTCGTTTTCGGGGAACGCCGCACGGAGTTCTTCCATCCGCGCCTCACTAAGCCGCCCGTGGCTGTTGGGGTTGAAATCAGGCAAACTCACCATGCCCAAAATCGCACCCGTCCGCGGGTCCATAGCCAACGCGATACCGCCGCCGCGCAAATCGAAATCCCGCACCGCCTGATTCATATGTTTTTCCATAATCTGCTGAATATTCGCGTCAATGGTCAAATGCAAATCATCCCCCGGCTGGGGCGAGAAATAATCTTCGTAACTGTTGAGCATCATCGCATGGCCCCGTGCGCTCCGCAGCCGCACAATCCGACCCGAAACACCCGTCAGATAGCTGTCAAAACTACCCTCTACACCGTAGCCCATGCCCGTGCCCCCTGCGCCGACAAAGCCCAGCACATGAGACGCCGTGCGCTCCCGCGGGTAGTAGCGGCGGACAGACGGCTCCAAGTGTACACTCCGATGCAGCTCGTGCTCGCTGATAAATGACCGTACTTCATCGGCCAACTCTCTCTCGATGTGCATCCGAATCGTCTGATACTGCGAGGCTATATTCTCCATGCGTTCGAGAATCATATCCTCTTCCACTTCCAAAATCTCCGAAAGCCCGCGGGCAATCAAAAGCCTGTCATGCTCATAGCGGTAGATATCGTTCGGACTGATAAACACATTCTCCACGCTGGCACTCTGTGCCAAAATCGTTCCCGTGGACGAAAACACCGTCCCCCGGCTGGCCGAGACCGTGACCTCCCGCACCTGTTGGGCGATGGCTCGCTGTTCCAACGTGTGGTGTTGTAAAATCTGCAAATAAAAGAGTTGTCCGCCGAGGAGCAGAAACGCAAAAATGCCGCACACCACCATCAATACCAGTGTGCGCCGCCACAATTGTGTCCTTGTTCCAACCGTCCGTCTCCTCAGGTTCTCCATGTGTTCCTCCGGTTCCCTTTCCGTGAGCTCCCGTTTTCTTGCCGTGACCACGAGCCGATGTGGGCATCGCCCCTCAGCCTGTAAACAAAGCCCTTGCCCTACATTTCGCCGAAAGCGAAATGCTTTTTTGCCGACAAGTGCATGATAGTGTGCGCCGGAGGCAGAAAAATGGAATCTGTCTTTTTTCGGAATTCATTTCCGAAAAAAACTCCATAACCCGCCACAGCGACCCGGCCCGCAGGCCGGTTCCTTTTGGAAGACAAAGCCCAGCGAAGCGGGTTTGTCTCCAGTATATTGCGCTATCGTCCGAAGATAGAACTCCACGACTCCCGCAGGGTGCCGAACAGTCCCGCCATGTGGTCAAGCAGTCCGTGGTTCGATTCCTCTTCCACCCGCAAAACCTCTGCCACGTCTCCGCTGATGCCGCTGCCGATGAACACGATTTGCCCCCGTGTGGCATCCACCATGCCGAGTTCCTGCCGTGCAATCCGCTCCACCTCGTTCTGCGAAAAAGCGTGGTCGTGTTCCGCTTGCAACACCAAGCCCTCTGCCCGAAGCGTTGACATCTCCCGCTCGAGTTGTCCCATCTCGCTGGAAATCACCGCAAGCTGCATATGCGAGAGGACTATCATCAAGAGAAGCACACAGGCCGCCATCACACCGAGCACCCCAAACGCGGAAGCCCCCGGCCGCCGCGCACGCCGCGCCCTCGCCCGCTGACGCGGATTTGTCCGAGGCCGCATCCGCTCCCGCTCCGCAGGTGTCGGCGTTCGCTGTGGCCGCGCTTCATACTGCCGCTCTTCCTCCGTCTGAATCTCCGGCAAGGCACCACAGCGGTCTAAATCATATGCACTTGTCCCGCTCGCATAGTCGTAGTATCTCGACATCGCTTTGGCTCCTTTCCCGTTGTTACGCCCTTGCCCTTAATTCCGCATTCTCAAGTCTGCATTTTCTCAGCCACCCGAAGTTTCGCGCTCCTGGCTCTGGGGTTTATCTCAATTTCTTGCTCACTCGGCGCAATCGCTTTCCGTGTCACCGCCCGCAGGGTTGGCTGAAACCCGCAGACACATACCGGGAAGTCCCGCGGACAAGTACACCCTCGCTCGCGCCGCTGTATGGCGTTCTTGACCAGCCTATCCTCCAAAGAATGGAAGCTGATAACCGCAAGCCGTCCGCCGGGGCAGAGCCGTTCGACCGCGGCTTCCAACATATCCTCCACGGCACCAAGCTCATCGTTAACCGCAATGCGTATCGCCTGAAAACTCCGCTTCGCCGGATGCTGCTTCTCCCGAAGCGCACTCCCCGGCATGGCGGACTTGATGATATCTACCAACTCGCCCGTAGTCTCAATCTGCCGTGCCGTCCTTGCGGCCGAAATAGCCCGCGCAATCCGCGGCGCATACCGTTCTTCCCCATACTCGAACAGAATCTGCTTGAGCCGATCTTCCGGCCAAGTGTTCAACACTTCCCGTGCCGTGAGAGCGGCGTTTCGATCCATCCGCATATCCAAAGGGGCATCCTGCATGTAGGAAAAGCCCCGCTCCGCATCCTCCAACTGGGGAGAGGAAACGCCCAAATCAAAGAGCATCCCGTCCGCATGGTCTATCCCCAATCGGTCCAATATGGCTCCGATGTCCCGAAAGTTTCCGTGGACAAGGCTCACGCGATCCGAAAAGGGCGCAAGCCGCTGACCGGCCGCTTCGATCGCGGCCACGTCCCTGTCTATCCCCACCAGCCGTCCCGTCGTGAGGCGGCGGGCTATCTCCAAAGCGTGTCCCGCTCTGCCCAATGTGCCGTCTACATAGATACCGTCGGACCGAACGTGCAGGGCCTCCAAACATTCATTGAGCAGCACGGGTACGTGTTTCATCATAGCCCAATCTCTTCCATCGCCGCTTCGAGACTTTCGGTTTCAATCTCAATTGCGTTCTGCTTCGCCCAAGTCGCAGTATCCCAAATCTCCACGCGGGTACCGGCACCGACAACGGTGACTTCCTTTTGCAGCTTGGCAATCGTCCGCAAATGCTGGGGCAAAAGAATACGCCCCTTGGCATCATCATATACAGCCGCGTTGGCAAACAGCGGTCTGAGCATCTTCTGTTTGGAGAGCGGCACTTCACTCAGCCGCTCCAAAATCTGCGCCCACCGCGCCTCGGAATACACAGCCAAGCATTGCTCCGTTGTCACGGTCACATAGAACACATCGCCGAGCTGTTTCAAAAGCTTAGGCGGGATCGAAAGCCGCCCCTTGTCGTCTATCGTATGATTATAAGACCCCATCATAGCTGTCACTTCGTCCCACCTCACTTTCTGTTCGTGGATTTACAAGGCACTTTACGTCACTTTATCCCACTTAGGTTACTTCATTATAGTATTATGCAAACTAAATTGCAAGCCCTAAATTTAGATTATTCATCAAAAATTTAAAATTCCCGCTATGCACCGATATTGTTTTTCATTTCTCACGGACGGAAGACCACAAGATTTCGTGTGTGTAGTTATGACGTAATACTGATTATTGTGGATGTGGGGGTACGCAAAAATTCCTGCACCCAAATGGATGCAGGAATAAAAAAATTATGTAGGGGTGCATATTGCGCACCCGCCGTTTCGGTTTTAACCCAACACCGCATTCAACGCAAATGCACCCAAGCCGCGAAAGCCTCCTTCGCTTGCGAGGGAGGTGGCCGCCGCGAAGCGGTGGGACAGAGGGAGACCGCGCGTACTCCCCCGGTCAGCTGCGCTGATAACTGACGCCCCAAGAGCGCAAGGCGAAGCCGTAGTGCGATTGGCTGGCGGAAGGAATGCCTGTGGTGCAGCCCCCTCGCAAGCGAAGGGGCCTAAGGGCATGGGCGGACGGCCAATGGCCGCCCCTACATCCCCGTCCTTGCCCTTAACTTTCCACTTCCAACTTTCAACCCCCTACCCATTCTCCCTGAGCAGCACAACCGCATGGGCAGCAATCCCTGAACCGTCCCCCGTGAACCCCAGCCCCTCTTCTGTCGTCGCTTTCACATTCACCAGCCCAACCGACGCCCCAAGCGTCTCAGCCAATATCTGCCGCATCTCAGGAATATACGGCGCAAGCTTCGGAGCCTGCGCGACAACCGTAGCGTCCAAATTCCCCAAGGCGAACCCCGCTCCGTCCATCAGCCCCGCGACATGCCGCAACAAATCTATACTGCGAATCCCCTTATACCGCTCATCCGTATCGGGAAAATGCTGCCCGATATCCCCCATCGCCAGCGCACCCAGCATCGCATCCATAAGCGCATGGACGAGCACATCCGCATCCGAATGGCCCACCAATCCCCTATCGTGCGGAATTTCCACCCCGCCGATGACAAGCGCACGCTCCGCCCCGAAACGATGTACGTCATAGCCGTGACCGATTCTCATCCGTATGTTCTCCCAGTCAAAATTACTTCTGCCGCAGGCAAATCCGTAACAGCCGCGACCCGTATATTCTCATCCGCCCCCTCAGCAAGCTGCAAGGGCAGGCCCAACACTTCCAACGCAGACGGCAAATCGGCGGTCTCTGCTCCCGCCTCTCCGGCCCGCACGAGCGCGGCTTTGAGCAAGCTGCTCTCCACCACTTGCGGCGTCTGCACCAAGCGCAAGCTGCTCCGCTCCGGCGTCTCCGCCACCACGCCGTCACGGACAACCTTAATCGTATCTTTCACCGCCACCGCAGGTGCGCCTGCACCCACGATCTGCGCTACGTCCAAGGCACCCGTAAGCAACTCCGCCGTCACAAACGGCCGCAAGGGGTCATGTACCGCTATGTAGTCCGCATCCGGGTCGCATTCATACACACCCGTCGTCAGCACCGCAAGCTCCGACACCTGCCCGTGCTCTGTGCGATAGGAAACCCAATCGTCCCCCTCTGTGAGTGTCCCCGTATCCGTCCGCACACACAACAGCTTCCGCACTCGCTGTACATCAAAATCGCGGCAGAGCTCCGCCACTCGTTTCAGTTCCGCCTCCCGAATCACCACAACAACCTCCCGCACTCGGGCGATTGCGTCTAAGGCCAAAAGCGTCCGCACCAACACAGGCACCCCACTCAATTGCCGATACAAGGCCCCGTCATCCTCCAAAACCGCAGGAATGACAAGACTAACCCCGATACCGTGGTCAACTTTCAAAACCTTTTTCTTACGTCCGAACACTTCGTTCACCGCCTTTGCAAAACCTTCCCTGTAGGGCGCGATGTCCTCATCGCGCCGCGTCACTCTCATATGTACCGCACACGGCGCGATGAGGACATCGCGCCCTACACAAAAAGGGGCCTAAGCCCCTTTCGCCGATCCTGATTTAATTTATGAAATACCTGTCCCATCCTATGCCAACGCAGTCGAAAGCCGCTCTTCCACTTCTTCGTAAGTCACTCGCTGACTGAGCACGATTTCGGAAATCAAAATCTGCTTGGCCGAGTGGAGCATTTTCCGCTCACCCGTTGAGAGACCCTTGTCCGTCTCACGGCTCACGAGACCTTTAATCACAGCGGCCACTTCCATGAGGTCACCGCTCTTGATGCGCACCATATTCTCCCGATAGCGGCGGCTCCAGTTCTGCGTCATCGTGACTTCCAAATCAGCGATGGCCGCAATAATGGAATCTGCCTCGTGGGACTCGATAATCGGGCGCACACCGATGGTGTCGCTGGTCTCTTTGGGAATCATCACTATCATATCGCCCACAGGCATTTTGACAATGTAATATTCCCGAATAATTCCGTTGATTTTCTTGGCCTCAATGCGCTCTATCTCGCCCGCTCCATGCAGAGGGTGGGCGATACGATCTCCGATTCGATATATGGTCATAACGCCATCCTCTCCACAATTGCCGATACATTCCCAAGGGTAGTATACACCATTCTCAAGAATTTATCAACAGATTTTCCCGTTTTTACAATAAAAAACCGAGACGGCAAAAATGCCGGTTTCGGTTTGCTGGAATTTTACACTATGCTTTCTGTTTCGTCCGCTTTTTTATCATAGCCAAGCAAGTACATGTTTGAATCGGAGGTTTCCCTTTTGCTCAAAGACAAAGTAATTTACAAGCGCGAAGATGGGCGCGAGAAAGCGGGTGGAAAAATTGACATAGCCCGAACAGACCCATAATGTTCAAGAAAACGCAATAAATTGTTTTCAACTTTTTCACCAAGCAACCAAAAAAGTTGATACACTAAACATATGTATGTAAATAAAACGAACCGGTATAAACTTCAGGGAGGTAAACATTATGAAAAGAGTTTTATGTTTCTTGTTGGTTGTCGTTCTTTTGGCGGGGATTCTTCCCCCGCCGACTTTTGCGGCGACAGTTGGGGTCACGAGCTATAGTGACCTGGCAGCTGCCATTGCGGCGGCTCCCGCAGACGGAACAACGGTGACAACGATCGAGTTGGAAAACAGCTTCTCGGCCACAGGAGGCGTGCTCACAATCTCCTTCGGTCAAAACATTGTCCTGACCAGCGCGGCGGGTTCGACCTTTACCTTTACACAGGCCAATACCGGCAATCGGCACTTTAGTGTCGCCGGGAACCTGACGCTCCAAAACGTCACGCTGAACGGACCGGGCGGCACCATCGTCGGCGGCGGTGCAGATGTACCCGGAGGGACACTTACGATAGGAGCCGGCGGCACCATCACGAACTGCCGCGCACCCGGCGGGGCAAGTGCGGCATATGGGGGTGCCGTGTATGTCAACAATCAGGGTTCAGTAATTATGAGCGGCGGCACAGTTTCAAACAACACATCCAGCTGGGCCGGCGGCGGCATATTTTTGGAGGGCAACAGCACCTTCAACATGACTGCCGGTGTAATCAGCGGGAATACCGCTTCCTCCAGCGGCGGCGGTGTGGAAATCCGAAACGGATACGGCACCATTTCCGGCGGCACCATCACCGACAACACGGTGACCTCTGCTGTCGCAGTTGGCGGCGGTGTGGAACTCAAGGCCGCGAATCTGACCGTGACAGGCGGGCTTTTTACCAACAACCGCGCAGTCTATGGCGGCGGAATCCACACAGATGCCTCCGGTCTGGTGACGATGAGCGGCGGCACAGTCAGTAATAACTTCGCCAAAGGCAACGGCGGCGGCGTATTTACTGCTCAAAACAGCTATAATAGTCCGCTGCCGAGCAACTCCTATAATAATCTGAGCATCGGCGCAGCCGTCATATTCTCTAACAACGTGGCAGGAAACGGCGCACGGGTTCCACCGCCCAATGTGGCCACAGCGACACAGATTGCGACATCATCAAGCTCGTTCTTTAACAATCCGCTTAATAATGCCGACATCAACTACTATAACTCAAACTCTATGGTTATGTTCCTGACAGTTACATTTGACCCGGGCGCAAACGGCACCTTCCCGTCGGGAACCCAGACACAACAGAACATACCCGCCACCAACAGCCCGCTCGTCCCAACCGCGGTGCCCACGCCGCAGCCGGCTGCAAATTATGGCTTTATCGGCTGGTCGGCAGACGGCGGCCTTACGATTTTGACCGATACTCAAGCCCTTACCACGCCGATTACCGATAATACGACCTATGTCGCCCAATATGTACCGCCGATTACCTTGACGTTTGACGGGCAAGGCGGCGCACCCGCAACGCAGACTGTGACGTCGGTTCAAGTGACCGGCACCTATGCAAACGCCCTGTCACAAGTCACAAATCCCATACTGGACGGCTTTATCTTCCGCGGTTGGTGGACAACACCGAACGGGAGTACAAGCGGTGTGCAGATTCTGCCCACCACAGTTGTCGGGGCGACAACAAACCAGACCCTCTACGCTTGGTGGATACCGAATCCGACCGTCACAATCACCTTTGACGCAAACGGCGGCGCACCCGCAACACAGGTTGTGCCAAGCCGCGTCGTCGGCAGCGGTTATGCCGCCACGCTTGCAGCGGTCACACCGCCGACACAAGCCGGCTATGCTTTCCAGGGTTGGTTTACAGCACCGTCAGGCGGTGTGCAGATTACCGCTGCCGATACAATTCCGTCCACAGATACAACTCTTTACGCCCAATGGACACCACTCCCGATAATCACAATCACCTTTGTCGCCCAAGGCGGTACGCCGGACGGCCAACAGCAGACTGTGCAAACGGGAGACACCTACGCAAGCGCATTATCTGCAATCCGGCCTCCGACGCGAATGGGCTATGCCTTCAGCGGTTGGTTCACGGCACCGACAGGCGGCACACAGATACTCCCCACTACCGTTGTTACGGCAACGACAGACCAAACCCTGTACGCGCAATGGGTGTCGGTGACGGTCACCGTCACCTTTGACGGCGGGGGCGGCACACCCGCAACACAGGTCGTGTCCGGACTGGCTCCGCTCTCCTCTTATGCCCCGGTTCTCGCCGCGATTCAGACGCCGACGCAGTCCGGCTATCTCTTCAACGGCTGGCACGATCAGCCGCAGGGTATGGGCGGCAGCAGCGTAACCTCGGGCAGCCTGATTCCCCCAAACGATACGACTGTCTATGCCTGGTGGACACCCGCTCCGACCATCACCCTTACCTTTGATGCCCAAGGCGGCACACCTGACGGGCAAACGGCAACTGTGACCACAGGCGGTACCTATGCCGCCGCCTTGGCGGCTGTCACAAATCCCGCGCTGGCCGGCTTTGTTCTCCAAGGTTGGTTTACAACACCGAGCGGTGTCGCCGGCGGGGTACAGGTTCTCGACACGACAGTCGTCACTACGACGACGGATCAAACGCTCTACGCCCGCTGGATTGCAAATCCGACGGTAACCGTCACCTTTGATGCAAACGGCGGCACACCAACACCACAAGTCGTGCCCGACAACACATCCGGCACAAGCTACGGGCCTGTCCTCGCCGCGATTACAACACCGACACAAATCGGTTATACCTTCAACGGCTGGTTTGACGCCGCGAGCGGCGGAAACGAGATTACCGCATCTAACACCATTCCGGCAACAGATACAACGCTCTACGCCCAATGGACACAGATTCCGCCGATTTCCGTCTTCTTTGATGCAAACGGCGGCACATTTGACCCGGGCACCATCATTCCGGGTGCTGGAACAACGCTGGTATCAAATACACTTGCCCAATACACACCGGCCACGGTAGGCGGAACTTTTCTGCAAGCCATGTCGGCCACCCCCGACCCCACCCCGCCCAATGATGGAAACACCTACTACTTCGGCGGTTGGTGGACAACAACAGATACGAGCGGTGTACAAGTCTTGCCCACAGATACCGTGTGGAATGAACCCGGCGACATTACCCTCTATGTCCACTGGGTACAGGTAGCCACAGTCACGCTCTGGTTTGACGCAAACGGCGGCACACCCGCAATGCAAACGCGGCGCGGCGCGGTCGTCGGACAGGAGATTTTAGCGAGTGTGTTTATAGAGCAGCCGACACAAACGGGCTATACTTTCCTCGGCTGGTTCACAGATGCTGCAGGCGGCACCCAAATCGCCGACACAGATCCGATTCCGAGTGACAACACGACCTATTACGCCCAGTGGGCACCGATTCCGCCAATCACAATCACCTTCGCCGCCCAAGGCGGCACGCCGGACGGCCAACAACAGCAGGTCGTACCGGGCAACACCTATGCCGCCGCCCTGTCTGCAATTCGGCAACCGACACAGGTGGGCTATGCCTTCGCCGGCTGGTTTACAGAACCGTCAGGCGGCACACAGATACTGCCCACCACCGTCGTTACGGCAACAACAGACCAAACCCTCTATGCACAATGGGTTGCGGTAACGGTCACCGTCACTTTTGACGGCGGGGGCGGCGCACCCGCAACGCAGGTCGTGCCCGGATTGGCCCCGTTCTCCTCCTATGCCCCGGTCTTCGCTTCAATTTCGACGCCGACACAAAGCGGCTATCTCTTCAACGGCTGGCACGACCAGCCGCAGGGTATGGGCGGCAGCAGCGTGACCCCGGGCAGCCTGATTCCCCCAACCAATACAACGGTTTACGCTTGGTGGACACCCGCGCCGACAATCACCGTCACCTTTGACGCCCAAGGCGGCGCACCTACACCGCAGACAGCGAGCGTGACAACAGGCGACACTTATTCTACTGCCATAACCGCAATCACAGAGCCGACACAGGCCGGGTTCCTCTTCCAAGGCTGGTTTACACAGCCGTCAGGCGTCGCCGGCGGGGTGCAGGTTCTCTACACGACGGTTGTCACGGCCACAACGGACCAAACCCTCTACGCGCACTGGATTGCGAACCCGACGATTACAATTACCTTTAACGGAAACGGCGGCACGCCTGCCGCGCAGGTTGTCCCCGGCCAAGTTTCCGGTAACACCTTTGCCTCCACCCTTGCCGCGATTACCACACCGACGCAAGCGGGCTACGTATTCCGCGGCTGGTATACAGCGGCAACGGGCGGCACACACATCACTTCTTCCAGCATCATCCCCGCGGGGGCAATTCCCAGAACTGTCTACGCGCAATGGGATCCGATTCCGGTTATCACCCTCACCTTTGACGCCCAAGGCGGCACCCCGGACGGGCAGACGGAGGCCTTGCAAACAGGCAGTCTTTACGGAGACGCATTGTCTCTTATCCAAGCCCCGACACGGCTCGGATACGTATTCGCCGGTTGGTTTACAACACCGGACGGAGATATGAGCGGTGTACAGATACTCGACGATACAATCGTCACGGCAACGACGAATCAAACCCTATACGCCCACTGGATTGCGGTGACGGTGACCATCACGTTCGACGCACAAGGCGGCACGCCTGCCATACAGCTTGTCCCCGGCAAAATTTACGGAGACACCTATACCAATGCCCTCGCCTCGGTTACGGATCCGACACAGGCGTTCGACACCTTCCTCGGTTGGTTTACAGCACCCACGGGCGGCACCGAGATTACCGCCGCAGACACAATCCCCGCAAGCGATACAACCCTTTACGCCCAATGGGCTCCGATTCAAATCAACATCATCTTTGACGCGCTCGGGGCCGCACCCGCCATGCAAGAGGAGCCCGCGACGGCAGGCGATACCTTTGCGGCACCTTTTGCCGCCGCCGCAACCCCGACCATGCCCGGCAGCACCTTTGTCGGTTGGTTCACCCAAGTCATCGGCGGAACACAGGTATACCCTGCTGATATCGTTACGCAGACAACAGACCAAACACTTTACGCACAATGGCAATCTTCCACATTCAGAGGCGACATCATCTTAACGGGCATGCACTATGCCTACCTAATCGGCACAGGGGCTGACAGCATTGAACCGAACAGCTTCATTACCCGCGCCGAGGTGGCAAACGTTCTCTTGCGGATGCTGAGTGACGAGACGAGAGCAAGCTTCTGGACGCTGGAAAACCCATTCTCCGACGTGCCGAACAATGGAGGTGCTTGGTTTAGCAACGGCGTGTCGGCAATCAACAATATGGGAGTTATGATAGGGTTCCCGGATGGCACCTTCCAACCGGGGCTAAACATGACGCGGGCGGAAATCGCCACGGTTCTGACACGGTTTTTATCCCCTGAAGTGCAATATACCGGCACGGCAGACATGTTCCCCGATATCTCCGGCAGTTGGGCGAGAGACAACATCAATCTGGCGGCACAGTTCGGCTGGGTGCTGGGAGATTTGAGCGGAAACTTTAACCCGGATGCAAATATGACCAGAGCAGAGTTCGCCACCTTGGTCAACCGCGTTCTGGAGAGGACAAGCATTGATATTGATACGACGAATATGATATCCTGGATAGATAACGCGGACACAAATGCTTGGTTCTATTGGGCAGTACAAATTGCATCGAACTCTGCACCCGGCGTCCCCGCACGCAACTGGGCGGCTTTGACACTACCGAACGCAAGCGCGGAAGATGCGATTGTCGGGTAACGGACACGGAATTACTCGGCGAAATGTAGGGGCGGCCCCACGTGGCCGCCCTGCCCTTGCCCGAATTCCCCTCCTTGGAGGGGTGGCAGGCAAAGCCTGACGGGGTGGTTCCACAGGGCGCGTATGTCGTAGGGGGCGGCGTCCCCGACGCCCCGCACACCATATACGCAATACCGCGGGGCGTCGGGGACGCCGCCCCCTACAAAACCAACATCGCGCCCTACGCCAACTTTTACACTCCCCCACAAAAAAGTGAGCGGCTTACGCCGCTCACTTTTCACATATCCACTATTCCGCCGTCTCTTCTTCCGCCGTCTCCGGCTCCGAAACGACTTCAATCTCAACAACCGGCTCTTCAGCAACAGGCTCCTCGACGATAACCTCGACCTCAACCTCCGGCTCGTCCTCTTCGGCTTCCGGCTCGGGCTTGTTGATATCGGTGTCATAGACAACCGCATCTTCGCCGCCGTAGTTGTCTTCTTCGTAGACATCTTCCTCGGCAGGCGCGGGCTTCGTGTCCTCAAACAGCGCACGGATACTCAGGGAGACGTTCTTCTTATCGTAATCAATATCCGTCACCATCACGTCAATCTCTTGACCCTCTTCGAGGAACTCATGGGGCTTGCCGATGCGGCGGTCTGCGATTTGGGAGATATGAATCAGGCCGTCCACGCCGGGTACGATTTCCGCAAAGGCACCAAAGGGCATGAGCTTGACCACCTTGACCTTGGCGACGCTGCCCTTCTCGTACTTGTCCGTAAAGTTCTTCCACGGATTCTGCTTCGGGTCTTTGTGACCCAGCGAAATCTTCCGCTTCTCTTTGTCGAAGGAGATGACATACACATCCAGCGGGTCACCCACTTTGACCACATCGGCCGGGGACTTGATGCGGTTCCAAGACAACTCGGACACGTGAACCATGCCGTCCACGCCGCCGATGTCTACGAACACACCGTAAGAAGTCAGGCTCTTGACCGTGCCTGCGTAACGCTTGCCGTTCTCAATCTCAGCCCAAGTCTTTTCGGCTCTCTCTTTTCTCATCTCGGAGCCGACAGCCTTAATCGAGCCGACCACACGGCGGCGGGACTGGTTGACCTCGGTAATACGGAGCTTGACTTTCTGGCCAATCAGCTCCGTCATAGGATGGTCTTTCGGAATCCCGGTCTGGGACGCGGGGACAAACACCCGCACGCCCTTGACGCGCACCACGACACCGCCCTTGTTCTCCTCGGTCACAACGCCCTCAACGGTCGTTCTGCCGCCGCGGGCCGCATCGATTTCATCCCAATATTTCACGGTATCCAGACGCTTCTTCGAGAGCATAATCATGCCCTCTACGTCATTGACACGCATAATATAAGCCTCGACCTCGCCGCCGACTTGGATGATATCCTCCACCTTGACATCCGGGTCATCCGCCAGCTCGTGGATGGGAATATAGCCCGCTTGTTTCGCGCCCAAATCGACAGAAACTTCCGTCGGGCTGATGGATGTAACAATACCGACGACCTTTTCTCCCGTGCGCAGGGTTTTGAACGTCTTGTCCAGCATGGCCTCGAACGAGTCATCCTCCTGTACGGGGAGTTTCTCGACCGGGGCGGGCTCGGACACAGGCGTAGGCGCGGGTTCTTCCGCAATCTCTACGACTTCTGCAACCTCCACCACTTCTTCTGCTGCTGCCTCCGGCTCGGCGGCGGGTGCGGCTTCTTCGACCACAACCTCGACTTCTGCCTCTTCCACAGGCGTTGTTGCCTCTGCCTCAGTAGTTTCTACTGTGGGTTCGGCTGTCTCTTCGGCGTTCTTTAAGATTTCGTCACTCATTGTTTGGTAGACCTCCCTTATAATCCATGCCGGCGTTGAAGCACCGGCAACGATACCGATGGTATCGGCCGCATCAAATCGGGCGGGGTGCAAATCTGCCGCACCTTCGACAAACGCCACCTGTTCGCAATATTCTGCACAGATAGCGGCCAAGTTTCGGCTGTTCGCACTACCGGTGTCTCCGATGACAATCATCGCATCCGAGCCCTCCGCCAAGTGCGCCGCCTCCGCCTGCCGTTTTGACGTCGCATTGCATATTGTATCAAAGATTTCCGCGCTTGTACACCACTTTTTCAGAATTTCTTGTACATCTTCCATTTTTCTCCGTGCGTAGGTCGTCTGAAACACCACCGTCAGAGGTTTTTCACGGTTTTTTTCATCAGAAATCCAAGCCTCTATTTCCTCCGCACACTCAACCACCACAGGGTCTGTGCACCACCCGCAAGCCGCAATTACCTCCGGGTGCGCCCGCCCGCCGACCAATACGACTTGCCGGCCCATAGCATCGGCGGCCTCGATAATGCGGTGAATCTTCTTCACATCGGGACAAGTGGCATCAATAACCTCCACCCCGCGCGCAGCCAAAGCCTCCAACACCGCACGCCCCACGCCATGACTGCGGATAATCACCCGACTGCCGGATTCAGCCTCTTCCGGGGTATCAATACTCCCCACGCCCATCTGCCGCAGACGCTCCACCACGTGGCGGTTATGGATAATCGGCCCCAGCGTGACGCAAGGCACTCCGTCGGCCGCGGTCCGCTCCGCCAAATCCACCGCACGGCGGACACCGAAGCAAAACCCCGCCGTCTCGGCCAAGATGACACGCCTCACGACAGCGTCTCCCCCAAAGCGCGGATTCGCTCCATCATATCCTCCGCCGCCCGCTCTATATCTTCCGGCGTGGGCTTCTTGTCCAGCTCTACCATGTAGGGTTCACCGATGACCACGGGATTAAACCGAAACAACCGCTTTTTCCGCGCCATAAACACAGGCACAATCGGCACGCCCATCCGCGCCGCCAATCGTACCGCACCTGTCTTGGCCTCGCTCTCTTCCTCGGCCTGAATCCGTGTCCCCTCGGGGAATATGCCCACTTTCTTACCGTCTTTCAGCAGGCGCATGGCCGTCTTAATCGCCGCCGCGCCCCCGCCCTGCTCCCGGTCAACCGGGAACATCCCGATGGCTTTGAGCACAGGCCCGACAACGGGAACCCGAAAAATCTCAACTTTCGCCATAAAATGAATCTGCCGCCCCGCCCCCATGCTGTAGGCCACAAAAAAAGGGTCCAGTACATGGGAATGGTTCCCGCAAATCAAATAAGCCCCCTCCCCCGGCCGATTCTGACGCCCAAACGTCCGTCGGGGATATATCAGCGAAACAAAAGGCCAGCTGACGAACAGGGCCAGCTTATATCTGAAACTCATATATGTCCACTCTCTTTCCCTCTGTAGGGCGCGATGTCCTCATCGCGCCGCATCATTCTCATATGTTTAGTGCACGGCGCGATGAGGACATCGCGCCCTACAGCAACGTTTATATATGCAACCGCTCCGCCGCCAAACGCGCCAACGCTTCCAAACTCGCGTCCAAATCCAAATCCGTCGTGTCCAGCACCACCGCATCGTCCGCTTGCCGCAGGGGCGATACATCCCGGTTCATATCCCGCTCGTCTCTGGCTTTGATATCGGCCAATACCTGCGCATAATCTTCCTCGACACCCCGGCCCTTCAGCTCCTGATACCGCCGCTCGGCGCGACGCTCCGGCGTGGCGGTAAGAAACACCTTGAGGCTCGCATCCGGCAAGACCACCGTGCCGATGTCCCGTCCGTCCATGACCACGCTCTCTGTCCGCGCAAACTCCCGCTGCATATCCAGCAAAAACGCCCGCACCGACGCATGACCCGCCACCTGCGAGGCGTAAAGCGACACCTCAGGCAGACGAATATCGTCGGACACGTCCACATCACCCAAAAACACCCGCTGTGTACCGCCCTCGTGGCCAAAGCTGATTTTTTGAAGCCGCGGCAACAAAGCTTCCACCGCCGCTTCATCGGTCAAATCTGCCCCCGCCCGATGGACATAAAGCCCCACGGCCCGATAGATGGCACCCGTGTCTAAGTATAAAAATCCGAGCCGCCCCGCGAGTAGTTTCGCAAGCGTACTTTTGCCCGACCCGGAGGGGCCGTCTATGGCTATGCTGTAGTGTGTCATGTGTGTGTCTCCGATTGCAATCAGATTTTTTTCGAGCCGCCGCGTTATGAAGGCAACGACAGCCGCAATTATTATGGTAATGATAAGGAAAGTACCGGAAAGCCTATTTGTCGGCATTCCACCAAACAGTATAATTAGCATGAAAGTCAGAGCAAACCAGAAAAACGCTTGCAAAATCCAAAAATGCCTCCCACGTTTTTGATTTGGTGTACTGCTCAGTGCTACGGACATAAAACATAGTACCCCGGAAGGTATCAGAGTCCGAACGGGATTGCCGGGCGGGTTCAAGATTCCAGAAATCTCTAGCAGACCAACGATAATGAAAATGAGCCAAATAGCCGACAATAACCTTCTATACCATTTCACTTAAAGTCTCTCTCCCCACCTGTTGCTTGTCGCTCGCACTTTAACCCAAAGGCTCCTTTTCCAAAGGAGCTGTCGGCGCAACCGACTGAGGATTGGTCTTTGCCCTTATTTGTACACTATTTCTCAAACACATCATACTCCGTCCAAATCCGCTCCAACCGTTCAAACGTCTCCGAAATCTCCGCCTCCGCCCGCTGTCCCATGGCGACCAGCAAAGCATGAATCAAACTAAACGGCGCAACCAAAGAATCCAAATACGAAACCAAATCACTCCGCGCAAAGAGCCGAATATCCGCCAGCTCCGCAATGGGCGACGCCGCCCCGTCCGTCAGGCCAATCATCGTCGCTCCCCGGTCACGGGCGTAGCGCATCGCTTTCACCGTCCGCCGAGAATAGCGGGGGAAACTAATCGCAAACAGCACATCCCCCGGCCCGATGTTGAGGATTTGCTCAAACACCTCATTCACATAGCTTTCGTTCACTATCCGCACATGCTCACGGGTCAGGCTGAGATAAAAACCCATAAACCCGGACAATGCCGCCGCCGCACGGAGGCCGAGGATAAAAATCCGCTTGCCCTCCAAAAGCGCGTTCACCGCCGCCTCAAAGGCCGCCTTGTCCACCTCGTCCAAGGTCGTGCGAATCTTTTCCATGTCGCCCGTCAGCACGGAGGCCAGGATATCCCGGCTGTCCACCGTGTCCCGTGCAACTTCAATCCGCTGCACGGAGGTGAGCCGATTGCGTATCATCTCCTGCAGAGCCCGCCGCATCCCCGGGTACCCGTCATACCCCAATTGCGAAGCAAAACGAACCACGGTAGATTCGCTGACCTCCACCGTCCGTCCGAGCTTCATGGCGTTCATAAACGCCGCCTTATCGTAATTCTGCGTGATAAAGTCGGCGATACGCCGTTGGCCCTTGGAGAATGTATGCCGCCGGGATTCTAAGATTGATAGGATGTCTTGTTCCATCACGCGCTCCCCTCGCAGGGGCGACCGACCCGATCGCCCGCCGTTCCAATTTCTGCACCGCAACGCGGGCGACCGGGTCGGTCGCCCCTACAACGGGACACCCCTATATTCTACGCCACCCGCACCCATTTTGCAAGAAAAACATCACCACACATCAAACACCCTGCAAATACGCAACCTCCGCCGCCGTCAAATGCCGCCACGTGCCTGTCTTGAGGTCGCCGAGTTGCAATTCCCCCTCCCCGACCCGCACGAGCCGTGTCACATGCAAATCGAACAAAGCGCACATCTTCCGCACCTGCCGATTCTTCCCCTCTCGGATGCGAACTTCGAGCACCCCACCCTCAGCCATCTCCCGCACCAGCCGCACTTTGGCAGGCCGAAGCAGCTCTCCGTCAATCGTAAGCGGCTCTTCCATCCGTACGGCTTTCTCGGCCAAATCGCCCCCGCCCTTTAATTCTGCATTATTCCGCACGTAGACACGGTAGACTTTCTCCACCTCAAAAGACGGATGTGTCAGCCGCCGCGTCACATCCCCGTCGTCGGTCATAAGTAAAAGCCCCTGACTGTCCCTGTCGAGCCGCCCCACAGGCCAAAGTCCCTTGCCGCCATCACCGATCAAGTCAAGCACCGTCCGCCGCCCCCTGTCATCCCGCACGGTGGACACATACCCCCGCGGCTTGTTGAGCATAATGTACACCCGCTCTGAGAGCGAGGCTGTCACAGGCTGTCCGTCCACGCAAATAACCTGCACAACCGGATCGGCCCGCTGACCGAGTTCGGCAGGCGCACCATCCACCGTCACCCGCCCGGCGAGGATAAGAGCCTCCGCATCCCGCCGCGAGGCAATACCCCGCGCGGACAGGATTTTTTGCAATCGTTCCAAAATAATTTCACCCCTCAATGTAGGGGCCGATGCCCACATCGGCCCGTGTCCCTAACGCAATACCTATATACCGGGTCGATGTGGGCATCGACCCCTACGAAAATCAATCAAAAATTTGCCGCCGCAAGCCATCCCAAAACCCCAACCGCTGCGCCGCATCCACCGCCACGCTCTCCCCGAACACCAGACGCACCTCCGACACCCGCGCCCCGTTCACCGTCACATACGCCAGCCCCCCCGACTCGCCCGCCGTGACATCGGCGTATACAAACCGAGGCACCTCAAACATCACCGTAACCTCATCCTCGGCGGATGTCAATAAGGCCAACCCATCCGCGGCGACCAAGGTCACGCTATCCCCCACACCGGAAATCACAGGCAAAGTAGCAACCACCTCTCCGGCGGCCAGAATCCCGTGGTACTTATAATTCGCAAAGCCCCAGTCGAGCAAAGCCGCATGGTCGTCCCAATCATCAGGCGCAGAGAGCGTCACACAAATCAGCCGCGTCCCCTCTCGGCTCGCCGATGACACGAGGCTCCGCCCGGAGGCGCGGGTATACCCCGTCTTAACCCCCTCTGCCCCCGCATACCGCCAGAGCATCTTGTTGTGATTCACCAAAGACCGCCCCGCCGCCTGCACGTTACGGGTAGACGCAATCACCACAAACTCTTCCAGCGACATGGCATAAGCCGCGAGCAGCCCCATATCCCGCGCCGTGGCATAATGCCCCTCGGCATCCAAACCGTGCGGGTTGACAAAATGCGAATTGTCCATCCCCAACGCAGCCGCTTTCTCGTTCATCAGCACGGCAAACTCCGCAACACCGCCCGCCACATGATAGGCCAAAGCCACCGCCGCGTCATTCCCGGAAGAGAGCATGAGCCCATACAACAAATCCCGCACCGTCACCGTCTCTCCGGCACGGAGATACATAGAAGACCCCTCAATACCGACATGCTCCGGCTGAATCTCCACCAAATCATCGGGCGAAGTATGCGTCAATGCCACAACCGCCGTCAAAATCTTCGTTGTACTGGCAACAAGCATCTGCGTATCCGCGTCCCGCTCCAAAAGCACCGTCCCCGTCCCCGCATCAATCAACACATAACTCCGAGCCGAAACCCCCGGCGCATTTGCGGCACTCGCCGCAGGGATAAGCACCGACAACAAAATTATATAAACACAAGAAAGGACAACAAGCCTTTTACTCACAATAAGCACCACCTTTACAAATTCAGGCAGTGCTTATTATGAGCGCAATAGTTATTCACTATTCACTATTAGCTATTCATTCTTCTTCCCAAGCCCCGTCCACTCGGAAACCTTATCCATAACCTCCGGCACCATATCAATCACCCGGTCTAAGGTTGTATCGCCCGGCATATTGACATTCATCAGCCGCACGTTGCCGTCTTTGATGATAAGAAACGCCACGGGATTAATCGTCACGCCCGTACCCGTGCCCGCGCTGAAGTTATGATGCTTCGCCGTCTCCTTCGACCAATCCGCCCCGCCCGAGACAAAGCCCAGACTAACCTTGCTCACCGGAATCACCACGATCCCGTCCGGCGTGGTAATCGGCGTGCCGATGATGGTGTTGACATCAATCATGTCCCGGATTTTCTGCACCGTGCTCTCGCTGAAGTCATTGATGGGATGTCTGTCGTTTTTCTCTTGTGTGTTCTGCTCGTCCACGTGTTTCTCTTTCATGTTTGGCTCCTTTCTGAATCAGGCCTGCTTCTCTTAGTTTCTTTAATGTAAATATCCCCAGGCGCACCGCTCCCCACACGGAGACGGAGAGCTTCACCCGTACAAACACAGTATCCCCGCCGCCCGAAAAGTCGGCACGGATTTTCACATCCTGCTTCTTCACCCGAAAATGATGCCGAATCAGCGGCAGCATCTGACTAACCGCCGCACTCGCCCCGCCGTATACCATGGCAGTCTTCGCCGCATCGTCGGTACAAGCGGTATAGTGGAGCGTAATCTCGGAAATCACCAACCGCCGGCGCACCTGCCCGAAAATCGGCCCGATGACGAATAAACCCGCTTTCAGTTTCTCTGCCATCCCGCCCTTTTCATGCGGCTCTTTCGGCTCCTTTTTAGGCTTGTCCGCCTGTTTCTTTCTATCCTCCGGCCCTTTGTCCGGCCTCGGATATACTTGAATCCGCACAGGTCCCGCCCAAACCCGGATCGCAGCCCCGGCGTGGTCATACCGCACCACAAGCCGAATCCGCAGAGCCAATATTAAGAAAATAACCGCCAAAATGATGGCCAAAATCCACATGCGCGCGCCCTCTAATTATTCACCCTGAACAGTCTCTTGCGTCTCGGTTTCTTCACTCGCCGTCTCATCATGAAACAGGCTGTCTCTAAGTTCTTGCGCCACTTCTTCTGCTTCGGCCTCCGCTTGCTTCGCCGCCTCCTGCTCCCGTACAATAGCCTCAATGGCCTCTTGCAATTGCGCCTTTGCCTCGCTGTCCTCCGCGTCCGGCAGGGGCGGAAGGTCGTCAAGCTTGGTCAGGTTAAAGCTCCGAAGAAAGGCATTCGTCGTCTGATACAAAGTCGGCCGCCCCGGCACTTGGAGCTGTCCGCAGGATTCAATCAGTCCCCGCGCGTGGAGTGAACCCATGGTATAGCTCGAATCCACGCCGCGCACCCGCTCCACATAGGCACGGGTCACGGGTTGGAAATAGGCGACTATCGCAAGCACTTCAAACGCAGTCGGACTGAGTTGCGGCACACGCCGCCGCTCCAAAGTCTGCCGAATCACATCCGCATACTCGGGCGCGGAACAGAACTGCACGCTGTCCTCCATCCGAAGCAGGCGAATCCCCCGCTCGCCCTCGTTGTATAAGGTCTCAAGCTGCACAAGGGCGTATTCCACCGCCCCGTCATCAAGTTCCAGTATGGCCGCCAACCGCTTGACCTGCACCGGCTCACCCGCCGCAAACAAGATACCCTCAACGGCTGATGTAATCTGTTTTGCGTCCATTTGTAACTCCATACTACGCCCCCTCCGTACTGAGTTGCGCTCCGACTTGCTCCGGTTCCAGGCCGGTAAAGCACACACTCAAATCCTTGTCCTCGCCCGCAAATGCAATGCTCCCCATCTTGCAAAGCTCCAAGACCGCCACGAAAGTAGCCACGACCTCCGAACGGCTCTCCGCCTCCAAGAACAGCGTCCGCACGTGCATCTCGCCCGTCCGTTTGAGGCGGAAAATAATCTCTTCCGCTTTCTCCGTAACGGAGTAGGTAATCGCCGTCGGCATCACAAACCGCTGGCCCTCTTCCGACGTCAAGTCAACATCCTGTCCAATCACACGGCAGAGTGCTTCCAACAAATCCACGATACTGTGTTGATGCGTATAATCCTCAGCCGGCAGAGCCTCAGGCGGCTTTTCCGTATATCCCCCGCCGGGGATATAGCGTGCGGCAAAGTCCTCGACAACGCCTTTCACCTGCGTAAGCTGCGCCCTGCATTGCAAATCCTCCATCGAGTGGATGAGTTGCTCCAACTCGGGAATCTCTTGGTCGGCATGGAGCAAAGCCCGCGCCTTGATATACACCAGATGCGAGGCCATCTGCACAAAGGCCGAGGCCACCTCCAAGTCCATCTCTTTCATTCGGTCAAGATAGGCGATGTACTGGTCGCAGATATCCCCGATTTGAATATCCGCAATGGCCACCTTATGCTTGGAGACCAGATGGAGGAGCAGGGTCAATGGCCCCTCAAAATCCTCCGGGTCATCCGATCCGAGCACCACCGCCGGGGCGTAAAAGGTCGGGTTTTGTTCCATATATGCCACCCTCCCTATCCGAATAAAAACATAGACGGGCCATGGGTCAAATTGACAAACCCGTCCAGCACCGTGTTCATAAACGTTCGCAAAGGCCCATCCGGGCTGAATCCGAACATAACTATGACCAAAAGCAGGAAAAATCCGTACCGCTCATACCGCATCAGCCAATTATGCTGCTTATCCGGCAAAATCGAGAACACAATTTTCGATCCGTCCAGCGGCGGAATCGGGAGCAGATTAAACACACCCAAGAACACGCTGATAATTGCAGTCATACGCAGGATTTCCCCCACATAGTGCCCCACGCCGTCTCCGTTCACAAGCCGCATAATCGGCACCTGAAACAACAAAATCAAAATCGCCAACAAAAAGTTAGACACGGGCCCCGCGAGCGCGGTAACCGCCATGCCGAACTTTGGGTTTCGGAATTTCCGCATGTCTACAGGCACGGGCTTCGCCCACCCGAAGCGGGCAATTAAGAGCATGAGAAACCCGATCGGGTCAATATGCCGAATCGGATTGAGCGTGAGCCGCCCCATCCGCTTCGCCGTATCGTCTCCCAAAGCCAAAGCCGCCGCCCCGTGCGCCAGTTCATGAATGGTGAGGCAGATGAGTATCGGGATAACCGAAAGCAAAGCCGTAGTCACGACAGACCAATCCAAATTTCGAAAAACATCACCAAATGCGTTCATGTGCTCACCTCCGATAATTGATTATACCGTGAATTTGTTCAAAATTCATGGTATAATCATCATACTTTTCGGTTCCCGCCGAAGGCGGGGAGAAAAGTGATTTAAATGCCCGTATAATAACTACATAGTAGTTATTATACCATATATGATATATCAAACGCAATGTGTAGGGGCGGCCGATCCGGTCGCCCGTGTCTTTACGCATGATACGGAGGAAACGGACGGGCTGACCGACCCGGTCGCCCCTACGACTGTGCCGCAGCCGCCAATCGCCCGACCAACGCATCCCGCCCCTCGCCCTTTTCGGCCGAAAACGGAATAATCTCCGTCTCTTCAAACAAGTCCAAGGTCTCCCGAATCACGGCCATGTTCGGCTCGATCTGGCTCTTCTTCAGCTTATCTATCTTGTTCGCCACAATGATAAGCGGACATCCGGTTTGTTTGAACCAGTCGGCCATCACACAATCATCCGCCGTCGGTTTATGGCGGGAATCGACTATCATAACCCCAAGGTCAATCAACTCCGCGCCGAAATACTGCTCCATGAGCTTCCCCCACCGCGCCCGCTCCGTCTTGGAGACCTTGGCATAGCCATAACCCGGCAAATCCACGAAATAGGCCGTGTTGTCGATGAGAAAATAGTTGATATGTACCGTCTTCCCCGGCCTCTGCCCCACACGGGCGAAGTTCTTACGGCGAAGCACACAATTCAGCACGCTGGATTTCCCCACGTTACTTTTTCCCGCAAACACAATCTGCGGCAGTTCGTCTGCAATAAAATTCTTCGGTTCCGTCACGCTCTTCAGGAACTCTGTGTTGTGTAAATTCATACTTGCCTTCCCATCTGTAGGGGGCGATGCCCGCATCGCCCCGTCGTTTTCTATACGCAATTTCGCCCCAAACGGGCCGATGTGGGCATCGGCCCCTGCACTTTACAAGGGAAGGCTCTTGCCCTTAGGCCCCCGCCCCGAAGGGGCTGTCGCCGCAGACGACCGGGGGAGTTTCCCCTGTGCAGCTTTTACTTCCGGCAAGCATAAGGCCGTCTCTAACACCACATCCATATGGTCCACCAGCACAATCTGCAAGGCCGCGCGCACGGTGGGGTCAATCTCTTCCAAATCCCGCTCATTCTCCGCGGGAATCAGCACCGTGCGAATATCGTTCCTGAGAGCCGCCATCGTCTTCTCTTTCAGGCCCCCAATCTCCAACACACGGCCGCGGAGCGTAATCTCGCCCGTCATGGCCAAATCCCGCCGCACGGGCGCACCCATGAGCGCAGAGACCATAGCAACCGCAATCGTAATCCCCGCCGACGGGCCGTCTTTCGGAATCGCCCCCTCGGGGAAGTGGATATGAATATCCCGTGTCTTATAGAAGTCAGGCTCAATGCCGAGCTTCGCCGTCCGGGAACGGATGTAACTGAGCGCGGCCTTGGCCGACTCCTGCATCACATTGCCGAGATTCCCCGTCAGCTCCAACTTACCGCTGCCGTCGAGTGCCTGAGCCTCCACCGTCAGCATCTCGCCCCCAACCCGTGTCCAAGCGAGGCCGTGCGCAAGCCCTACTTCATCCACGGGGCTTACCGTTTCAATCGAATACTTCCGCACACCCAAGATACCGTGTAACTCCGCCGTGGTAACGGCGCGGCTTTTCAGCTCACCCTCCACGATGGCGGCCGCCGTCTTGCGGCAAACCTTGGTCAGTTCACGCTCCAACTGCCGCACGCCGGATTCTCTCGTATACCCGGCGATGATATCCCGCACGGCATCGTCCCGAATCTTGAGCTGCCGCGCCGTTAGCCCATGCCGCTTCCGCTGTTTCGGCAACAAATGCCGCTGGGCAATTTGTAGTTTCTCCTCATCCGTATAGCTCCCCAACTCGATAACCTCCATGCGGTCAAGCAAGGGGCGGGGGATACTGTCCGTCGAGTTCGCCGTGGTGATAAACAGCGTCTCCGAGAGGTCAAAGGACAACTCCAAATAATGGTCTCGGAAAGTGTTGTTCTGCTCGGAGTCCAATGCCTCAAGCAAAGCCGATGCCGGGTCTCCTCTGTGGTCACGGCCCAGCTTGTCAATCTCGTCCAACAAAAGCAGGGGATTCTTACTCTTCGCCTGCCGCACGGCGGCCATAATCCGCCCCGGCATCGCACCGACATAGGTCTTACGATGCCCCCGAATCTCCGCCTCGTCATGGACACCGCCCAGAGAGATCCGAGCAAAATTACGCCCCAAAGCCTTGGCAACGCTTGACGCAATGCTCGTCTTCCCCACCCCCGGCGGGCCGACTAAACAGAGAATGCCGCCTTTCACGTCAGGCGCAAGCTGCCGCACCGCCAGAAACTCGATGACACGCGCCTTGACCTTTTCCATCCCGAAATGGTCGGCCTCCAGCACTTTCCGCGCGGCGGCAATGTCCACTCGCTCCTTCGTGGCCGTGTTCCAAGGCAATTCCAGCACCGTATCCAAGTATGTCCGAATCACCGCCGCCTCGGACGAGCCATAGGCCTGCCGCCCCAAACGCGTAACTTCTTTGAGCAACTTCTCTTGGCTCTCCTCGACGAGACCCAAGGCTATGACTTTAGCCTTGTACTCCTCCAGTTCGTCCTCATCGTCTTCGGCCTCGCCCAGAGCCTCCCGAATCACACGGGCCTGCTCGCGGAGGTAGTAATCCCGCTGATTTTGATTGATGAGGTGGCTTGTCTCTTCGGCCAACTCTGTTTTAATCTCTAAAATCTCCACTTCACGGACGAGAATGCGCACAATCTTCTGCATCCGCTGAACAGGCCGCCGCTCTTCCAAAATCGACTGCCGTTCCTCGTGCCGAATGGCGATGTTTTGCGCGATATAGTCCGCCACATATCCGGGGTCGTCGCTGGTGAATACCGCCGCCAACTCGCCCTGACTGCCCGAGAGGTCCATGTAGACCTCAAACAGCTCCAAGCACTGGCGCAGTAATGCCTCCGTCCGATTTCCGCGCCGCGCGGCGGGCACATCTTCCAATGGCGTAACACTCGCCAAAAAATATGGACTCTGTGACACCAGTCCCTGCATCTCCGCACGGCAAAGCCCCTCCACCATCACCCGCATCCCGTGACCGGGTACGCGGAGGACTTGTGAAATCTTGCAAATCGTGCCGACCGTGTAAAGCTCCGCCTCGCTCGGCACCTCGTCTAACATCTCCCGTTGGGTCAAAAGAAACACCCGCTGGTCAGCCCCCAATGCCGCATGAATCGCCGCAACCGACATAGGCCGCTCCACGTCGAAGTGCAGCAGCATGTCAGGGAATGCCGTCATGCCGCGCAGGGCGACGGTTGGCAGGGTTTCGATTGTTTGTTTGTTAATGTCCATAATTTACCTCTTGTGTACCTCGTAGGGGCGACCGACCCGGTCGCCCGTGTGTCAATGCGATGGGAAACCTGCGGACGACCGGGTCGGTCGTCCCTACATCGCGTCCTCCGCTTCCAAAAGCTCAGGCTCACCTGTCGCAAGAATATCCACAATGCTGTCGAAATTGTCGTACAAAAAATAATACTTAAGCTGATTGCTAGACATAAACTGTGTAAAATCAGAGATGAGCTTTGAGTTTTCGACAGTAAAAATATTGTTCTTTCTTTCCTGTATCGGTGCCTCAAGAACCGGGTCATCCCGGCCAACGGAAACGAGTTCATTGGAGCAACGGAAATCCCAAACGTCTTTGAAAATCAGTTTGTGCCGCTTGTAATTCCCTCTTATCTCGCTCCCGGTTGAAAACAAAATTTCAAAATCTTCGCCGGACAACGGCCAGAATGATATATGTTCAATGTACTCTATGTCCGTGACAATATTGCAATTTACCAACCGTTCCATACAACGCACCTCTATCCCCTACAGAAACAACGGGCGGGCCGAAAGCCCGCCCCTACAACGCTTATGAAACAAATTCCTCCGGTACCGGGATGTCAATTTCCACTTTCCGATGCGTAACCTCCGACGCCGCACCCGCTCGAACGCAGGCCTCGGTAATCGTGATGGCCTCTATCGTACTGTCCGACGGTGCCATATACATAACATCCGTCATAATGCCCTCCATCACGCCGCGCAGCCCTCTTGCGCCAATCTCCAAGTCAATCGCCTTGTCCGCAATCGCCTCTATGGCCTCCTGCTCAAAGTTCAGCGTCACATGGTCGTAGCCCAAGAGCGTCTTATACTGCTTCGTCAGCGCGTTCTTCGGCTCCGTGAGTATCCGCACCAACTCCGCACGCCCCAATGAGTGGAGCGGCGTAATCACCGGCAAACGTCCGATTAGCTCCGGGATAATCCCAAACTTCAAGAGGTCTCTCGACTGCACATGCTTCAAAGTCTCGCCGATGTTTTTGTCTTTCTTTCCCTGAATATCCGCTCCGAAGCCCATGCTCTTGGCGTGGATGCGCTTCTCAATAATCTTCTCCAACCCGTCAAACGCTCCGCCGCAGATGAAAAGGATGTTGGAGGTGTCGATGTGGATAAACTCCTGATGCGGATGCTTGCGCCCGCCCTGCGGCGGCACGTTGGCGACCGTACCCTCCAAAATCTTGAGGAGTGCCTGCTGCACACCCTCACCTGACACGTCTCGTGTGATGGATGCGTTTTCGCTCTTGCGGGAGATTTTGTCCAACTCGTCGATATAGATAATGCCCCGCTCGGCCCGCTCCACGTCATAATCGGCGGCCTGCAGCAGACGGACAAGAATATTCTCCACGTCATCGCCCACATAGCCCGCCTCGGTCAAAGTCGTAGCGTCGGCGATGGCAAACGGCACTTGCAGCACCCGCGCCAAAGTCTGCGCAAACAAGGTCTTTCCGCTCCCCGTAGGGCCAATGAGCAGAATGTTGCTCTTCTGCAGTTCCACATCTTCCCCGCCGCCGAGGTAGATGCGTTTGTAGTGGTTATATACCGCCACAGACAGCGCAATCTTCGCCGTCTCCTGTCCGACGATATACTCATCCAACACCGCCCGCATCTCCTGCGGTTTCGGGAGATTCGGCGGTTGGGGCGCACCCGTTTTAGGGTCTTCATCCCATGCGCCGAACGGTGCCAATTCGTCTTCTAAAATCCCCATGCAGAGATCAACACACTCGTTACAGATGCAGGAATCCCGCCCTGCAATCATGCGGTCTACCTGCTCCTGATTCTTGCCGCAAAACGAACAGCGTGTCATTTTTTGGTCTTCGTGTTTTGCCATGTAGCTTGCTCCTTAGCTATCGATGCGAAATAACTTTATCCAAAATGCCGTACTCCACCGCTTCCTGCGCGCTCATAAAGTAGTCACGCTCACAGTCACGCTCGATTTGCTCGATGGATTTCCCCGTGTTCTCGGCGAGGATTTTGTTGAGGTTTTGCTTCATCTTCAGAATCCGCTCGGCCTGGATTTGGATATCCGTCGCCTGACCGCGGCTCCCGCCGGAGGGCTGGTGAATCATGACCTCCGCGTTGGGCAGGGCCATGCGCTTGCCCTTCGTCCCCGCCGAGAGCAAAAACGCCCCCATGCTGGCCGCCATGCCGATACAAATCGTAGACACGTCCGCCTTGATGTACTGCATGGTGTCATAAATGGCCATCCCCGAGGTAATACTCCCGCCGGGGCTGTTGATGTAAAACTGAATGTCCTTGTCGGGGTCCTGTGCCTCCAAATACAGAAGCTGCGCCACCACAAGACTTGCGGTAACGTCATTGACCTCCTCGGACAGCATAACAATTCTATCGTTGAGCAGTCGGGAGAAAATATCATAAGACCGCTCCCCGCGGCTGGTCTGCTCGACTACGTACGGGACTAAACTCATGGGCTTTGACCTCCTGTTATTCGTAGGGCGCAACACCCTCGGCGCACCCTACATATTAGCCATCAAGCTGTAGTTTTATTCCTTATCCGCCGCCGCTTTCTTCGCTGCGGGCTTCTTTGCCGCCGGCTTTTTGGCGGCTGTCGTGGTTGTCTTCTTCGCGGCGGGCTTCTTCTCTGCCGCCGAATCCTTTTCCTCGTCCGCTTTCGCCGTGGCGGGTTTCTTGGCCGCGGTAGTCGTCTTTTTCGCCGCAGGCTTCTTCGCGGGGGCCGCTTCGTCTTTGGCCTCATCTGCGGGCGTTGCTTCTTTCTTTGCCGCTTTCTTCTCAGCCGTTGCGGTGCTGTGAATCACATCGCCGGCCTTTTTCCGCTTGATATCTCCTGTCAAGTCCTCGGCAGAAACAGACTTCTTCAAAGCCTCCGCCTCTTGCCCGTACTGCTCGGCAAGACGGGCGTACTCCGCTTCGATTTCTGCTTCTTCCACGGCAATCGCCTCGGCTTCAACAACGGCATCCAAGAGCAGCCCCGTCTGTACCCGCGCCAGAGCCGTCGCACGGCTGCCCTCACGGAAACCGTTCATGTCCATGCCCATCATCTGCAAATACTGCTCGGGATCCATGCCCTGTGAAGAGATGCTGTAATAGAAGTCCCGCATCATCCCGTCCAAAGCTTGGTCAACCATGGCGGCGGGAATCTCCACCGTCATGTTCTCCACGGCCTGTTTCATGATGGCCTCTTGGAATTCCTCGTCGGCCTTTTCCGTCCGCTCTTTCGTCAGCCGCGCCTTGATGTCTTTCTTGTATTCCTCCAAGGTATCAAACTCCGATACGTCTTTGGCAAACTCGTCGTCGAGTTCCGGCAGAATCTGCTCTTTGACTTCCACGCAAGTAACTTTGAAGATGACATCTTTCCCGGCCAGCTCTGCGGCGTAATCTTCGGGGAAGGTGATGTTAATCTCCCGCTCGTCCCCGGCTTTCATGCCCACGACCTGCGCCTCGAAGCCCGGCACAAAGCTGTCAGAGCCGAGAAGCAACTCATAACCCGCACCTGCGCCGCCCTCGAAAGGCACGCCGTTGAGGAAGCCCTCAAAGTCAATCACCGCCGTATCGCCGTTCTTGGCTTTGCGCGCCACCGCTTGAATTCTGGCATTGCGCTTCTGCAAGGTCTCAAGCTCCGCGTCAATGTCTTTCTTCAACACAGACTGCGCCGTCTTCTCCGCGGAAAGACCTTTGTACTCGCCCAAAACCACGGTCGGATAGATGGCCGTAACAAACGTCAAGGTCAAAGCCTTATCGTCTTTGATATCCACATCGTCCACACTCGGCCGCCCGACGGTCTTGATACCCTCGGCTTCGACCGCGTGCTCAAACGCATCCGGCGCAATGTCGTTGATGGCGTCTTCATAGAACACCGATGTCCCGTACATACGCTCAATAATCTTACGGGGTGCTTTCCCCTTACGGAACCCGGGTACCATAATGCCGCCCCGATTCTTGCGGTATGTCTTCTCCAAAGCCGCCTCAAACACAGCCGCCGGAACCTCGACAATAATCTCCATCGTACTCTTCTCTTTCGGATTTACCCCAGTAACTTTCATTTGTATGCTCCTCTTCTGTTTACTATAAGCATTCCTTCCACCAACCAATCGCACAGCGGCTTCGCTTTGCGCGCTTGGGGTGTCAGTTATAGTCCACCCTGTATTGTACCAGATGAAACCAATAATTGCAAATATTTCTTGCCCTTGACCTTGCCCTTAATTCTGCATTACATCACCCGATAGGGTGAAAACTGCACCGCGTCCGCAGACACCATCGTATATTCGATGCCCTCAATCAAGCCCTCCACCGCCAGCCGCATCCCCGGCCCGTGGATATGGCCGTAAAAACACCGCCTCACGCCGTATGCCGTCATGACCTCCACAATCTCCCGGCAGACGTAATCCCGATAGCGGGGCGGATAGTGCAAAAAACAGAGCTTCTCTCTATCCCCCGCCGCTTTCAGCGAGGCCTCCAAGCGCATGACTTCCCGATTCATAATCTTCTGGTCGTGCTCGCTCCCCGTCTCCTCTTCGTAAAACCATCCCCGCGTTCCGCAGATGGCTATATCATCGTAAAAATGGCAGTTATTATGGAGCAGAGCGATACTGTCAATCCCGTGCGCATCCCAGAGCTGATGCGCCTTAGAAGCCGTCGTCCACCAATAGTCGTGGTTGCCCTTGAGAATCAGCTTCTTCCCCGGCAGGGCGTGGATGAACTGAAAATCGGCAAGGCTCTCATTTAAGTTCATACCCCAGCTGATATCCCCGCAGAGCACCGTCACATCCTCCGCCCCGAGCGCAGAGAATCCGTCCGTGAGTTTCCCCATATAATTCTCCCACCGCCCGCCGAACACGTCCATGGGCTTGTCCGCAGAGAGCGAGAGATGTAAATCACCGATGGCATAAAGAGACATGGAATATTCAAAGCCTCCAAGGATAGAATAACCGCAGGACATTGTAGGGGACGGCGTCCTCGACGTCCCGTGCATCGTGCCTACGAGGATCGCGGGGCGTCGGAGACGCCGCCTCCTACGAACAGAAAGGAGCACAAGTATGATAAAAGCCAAAAAATGCACCGAAAACCTACCCGGCGTAAACTGCGACGTCACAAACTGCGTCTACAACAGCCCAGACCACATGTGCCACGCCGACCATATTCAGGTGGCAAATCAAACGCAAAGCTGCAAAAACGAACAAGACACCTTCTGCGGCACCTTTGAAGCGAGATAACACACGCCCTTAATTCCCCTCCTTGGAGGGGTGGCAGGCGGAGCCTGACGGGGTGGTTTCAGGATGCGTACGCTGTAGGGGGCGCACAAAGCCTCCCTCGCTTGCGAGGGAGGTGCCCCGCAGGGGCGGAGGGAGTACGCCCCAAGAGCGCAAAGCGAAACCGCAGTACGATTGGAGGGCGGAAGGAATGCCTGTGGTGCAGCCCCCTCGCAAGCGAGGGGGCCTAAGGTCAAGGGCGACCACCCCACCGCCTGCGGCGGCACCCCTCCAAGGAGGGGAATTTTTCGCCCCTACATATGCCCTTGCCCTTCATTCTACATTCTAAACTCTACATTCTACGTTAAGAAGCTACGAACCGCCCCCAACATCTCATCCGCCTCTATCGTCTCATCAAAGCGCACCCGTTTTCCCCGCAAAGCCGTCAGCGGCTGCGGCGGTACCGTCCCCGACACCTCGGCAAGCTTATCAATCAGCCCCAGCCCTTCGGCCATCCCGCCCTCGCCCAGCGCATCTAACACACTATCGGCAAACTTGTACGGACTGGCGGTAGACACCACCACGGCAGGCGTTGCATCGCCTGTCTCCGCACGGTACTTCTCCAGCACATCATAGGCCACAGCGGTATGCGTATCCATCAAATACCCCTCCGCCTCATAGGTTGTGGCGATGACTTCCTTCGTCCGTTCATCATCACAGAAATCCGCCCAGAAGATTTTGTCAATGGCCGACTTGATACCGGGCGTCACCGTATACCGCCCCGTCTCAGAAAGCGCACGCATATACCCCGCCGTCTGCTTGTCATCCTCGCCCGACAGCGCGAAAATCAGCCGCTCCAAGTTGCTGGACACCAGGATATCCATAGACGGCGAATTTGTCACATAAAACGGCCGCTTCTTGTCATACACCCCCGTGCGGACAAACTCCGTCAGCACGTTGTTGGCGTTAGACGCGCAAATCAGCCGCCCGATCGGCAAGCCCATCCGCATGGCGTAAAACCCGGCCAGGATATTCCCGAAATTCCCCGTAGGCACGGCGAAATTCACCTTGTCTCCCACGACAATCCGCCCCGCATTGACCAAATCGCAGTAGGCCGATACGTAATACACAATCTGCGGCAGAAGCCGCCCCCAGTTAATCGAGTTCGCCGAAGAGAGGAACCACCCGCAGCCGGAAAGTTCTTTCGCAAGCTCGGCATCGCTGAAAATCCGCTTGACGCCCGCCTGCGCGTCATCAAAGTTCCCCGCAACACCCAGCACGCCGACATTAGCCCCCGCCTGCGTCACCATCTGAAGCCGCTGCACATCACTCACGCCGTCCTTGGGATAAAACACCAAAATCTTCGTCCGCGCCACGTCCGCAAAGCCGTCGAGCGCGGCCTTACCCGTATCACCCGAGGTGGCAACCAAGATGCAAACCTGCCGCTCTTCCCCCGTCTTCTCCAAGGAGGCGGTGAGCAGATGCGGCAACATCTGCAAAGCCATGTCTTTAAACGCCGAAGTCGGCCCGTGCCACAGCTCCAAAAACCATGTGTCAGTAGGGGCGACCGACCCCGGTCGCCCGACCCCGGCCTCGGCACCCAACCCCACCAAAGGCGCAATCGCAGGCGTATCAAACCCCTTCGCGCTATACGCCCGCTCGGCAAAACCGTTAATCTCCGCCGAGGTAAAATCCTTGAGGAAAGCCCCCATGATATACACCGCCCGCTGCCCATAACTCATCCCGCAGAGCGATTCAATCTGCCGCGCCGACAGACCCGGCAACACCTCCGGTACAAACAGGCCCCCGTCCGGCGCAAGCCCTTTCGCCATCGCATTCGCCGCCGTCACCCGCACAGCCTTATCTCGTGTACTCAAATACCGCATACTTCACGCACCACCTGTATTTTATTGACTGTGTTTCCCCGACGGGGAAACACATACTTCTTCCACTACTCGAAACAGATTGTTATAGAAAATATCATGCACCAATGCCTCGGTGTAATTCTTCCGCAAAAGCCCCTCAGCCAGTTTCTCCATATCCTGAATACCCGCAATCCCCTGCGGCAAACTGTCACACCCGTCCAAGTCGGCACCGATAGCCACGGACTTTTCACCGCCCAGACTACAAAAATGCTCGACATGGGCAATGGCACCATCGATATCCGGCAAGGTGAATTGCCGCGTAGCGGCAAGAGAGGGCCCCCTGGGGGGGGAACCTCCCACAAATGTGCTGTAGAGATTCAGCCCCGCCACGCCGCCTGCCTTTACAATAGCCAAAAACTGCGCATCCGTCAAGTTCCGACTGTGCGAGCAGAGACAAGCCGCATTGGAATGACTCGCCACAAACGGCCTGTCCAGCACTTCCGCCACGTCCCAAAAGCCCCGCTCGGAGATGTGGGAGACGTCCACGATAACGCCCAACTCCCCGCACCGCCGCACAAACTGCCGCCCCAAATCCGTAAGCCCGCGCTCGGTCTCCTCCACGTTCGTCCCGGAAAGAGCGTTTGCGTGGTTCCAAGTCAAAGTCACCATCCGCACACCCAACTCGTGTGCCGCCGTGAGACGGCCGAGGTCACAGCCCAAAAGCTCCGCACCCTCCACGGACAGAAATGCGGCACACTTCCCCGCCGCCCCGGCCCGCTCCGCATCGGATGCCGTGCGGCAGAGCGTCATGCTGTCACGATTCGCCCGAAGCGCATCTTGAAACAGCGCGTACTGGCTCGCAAAGTCAAATTCGAATATCGCAAAAAACTGCGCCCAAGGCGCGTATCGCAACCCACGCTCCAAATCCACATGCAGACGATTCCGCGCAAGCGTCTGATTTTGCCGCCGCATCTCATACAAGGTATCACAATGGGCATCGAAAAGGGGTAATCTCATTGAAAGGCGTCCTCCAAATGTTGTATCTTCGGCCCCTGCGTATCCACACCGCGCGGAGCATAAATCTCTATCACATCAAAGCGCGGCTGCAGCTCCGTCTCGTTCTCGGCGAGCCACATCTCGGCCGTCGCTCGAATCCGCTCCATCTTTCGCGCATCCACAAACTCCCGCGCCTCCGCAAACCACGCGTCTTTCCGGGTCTTGACCTCCACAAAGGCCGCAAAATCCCGATTAACCGCAATCAAATCAATTTCCCCATACCGCGTGCGATACCCCACAGCAATCACTTGATATCCTTTCGCCTCCAAGTACGCCGCCGCAACCGCTTCACCCCAAGCCCCAATCAACTTCCGATTCATCTCCCGCCCTTGCCCTTCCATTCCACATTCTAAGCTCTGCATTCTACACTACCGCGTCAGCGGCCCGCCTCCCACTTCTTCAGGAAACTCCGCCGATGCACCGCCGATGCACCATGCTCGTCTAACGCCGCATAATGCGCTTTCGTCGGATACCCCTTGTGCCGGTCGAATCCATACTGCGGATAATCCGCATGCAGCTCCATCATCAGCCTGTCACGATACACCTTAGCCAAAATCGAAGCCGCCGCAATGGACGCACACTTGCTGTCCCCCTTGATGATACACCGATTCACATACCGCACACCATCCGCCCGATTCCCGTCAATCAAACACAAATCCGGCTGAGTTTCCAACCCCGCAATCGCCCGATTCATGGCGAGATAGGTCGCATTTAAGATGTTATGCTCGTCAATCTCTTCCACCGAGGCAAGCCCGATGCCAAAAGCGAGGGCAGCGTCGCAGATTTCGTCAAACAAAGCTTCTCGCTGCTTCTCCGTGAGTTTCTTCGAATCATCCAAGCCCGGCAAAACAAGGCCGTCCGACAGAATCACCGCCGCAGCCACCACCGCCCCGGCAAGCGGCCCGCGTCCGGCCTCATCTACGCCGCAAACAACGGCGTAGTCGCCCCGTAATTCTCGTTCCATCTGCCAAAGGTCAACCATATCCTTTACACCCTTTACAGCTTAATTTCCACATCGGCACGTTTGCGCTCGTCCATTTCAAAAAACTCTTTTACCAAATGCTTGTTCCCCGTAATCGCGTTCACCAAACTGGCCGGGAACACGATGAAGGACTGATTGTAAACCGATACATTCGCATTATACAAACGTCTCGCCGCCTGCAAATGTTCTTCGGCATCTACAATGGCCTTTTTCAACTCCAGATAGTTTCTGGACGAACGCAATTCGGGGTAGTTCTCCGCAACCACGTTCAACTTGCCCGTGAGTTCATCCATGCACTTGTTTGCTTCGTTTTTCTCCGCCATGCTCATGCCCTTGCGGAGTTTGATGACCTGCGTAAACAGGTCAGTCTCATGCTTCGTAAAGCCTTTTACAACCTCTATCATCTTCGTCAAGGTGTCGTAACGCTTAGTCAATGCCACATCTATCCCCGAATCCGCCTCTGCGACTCTCATCTGAAAACGCTTAAAGTTGTTTGACGCCCTGATTGCCCAAAGAATGATACAGAGAGCGAGCAGAGCACTCACGCCGCCGATGATGTACGTTGCCATGTTCCAATCCCTCCCATCATGTTTTATTGCGGGTCAAATAGCTGTTCGTTTAATAAAAATTCGTCAATAATCGCCTTGATGTAGTTGATGTCTTGCTCCATACCTGCACGAAATTCCGAAAAGTTTTTTGCCTTTTGGCAGAGGCCGAATAAATTCCGCCCGTTATGTACGGCGACGTGAACACGGTCGCCCGTAAAGCATACATGTTTTGCGCCGTCTGCCGCTTCTCTTGCCAACAAAATAAATTCCATAAAATGAGGCGTCAACACACGATAAGGCATCAGCGAATCGTCCGAGAATGTCCAAAAGGTCTCATCAAACGCAAGGTTTTCCATCTGCACATCAGATTCCGTTTTTAAAGGTTTGAGCCCCGGAAACTCCCCTTTTTTCGCCTTGGGAGACTTCCTCTGGCTAATCACAACCGAGGGGCAAATTTCTTTTTGCGATGTAATCACCAACCACGGCCCTTTAAACAAAACGATATTAGCTGTAGATGAAGAACGAGACCTCATTTGCAAGTGAAAAATGGAAAGCTCCACATCCGCAAGAACAAACTCTACGCCCCGATACCTCGCCCGGATATAATCGCGGCTAAAACGACTGTCCCAATGGTAATTAAATCGCCCTTCTTGGAGCAAACTCTCGTCAATCAACCTGTGCGGGTCATATTCAATCAAATCAAAAGTATCTTTCAACACATCGTGACGCAAACGAGTGTCCCGCATCAGTTTCGTTATACTGCTCCGTGCCTTCCCCGCTTGCGCTCCTAAGAAGACTAAAGGAATCAATGAGATGAGTATAGCCCACTCCGAAATTCGACCCGCAAAAGAAGCAATAACAACAAGCCCCGAGACAATTAAAAATACCGTACGAAAAGGACGAAGCCTCTTACTTTTTTCCTGCGCAACCTTAAGCTCTGCATCAAACGTATCTCTACAAAAAGGCTCTCTTCGTTCCATATTCCCGCCCTTGCCCTTTAATTCTGCATTACGCCGGAAGGAACTTCCAGCGTCACCCTTCCCAACTTCCCCCCACGAAACTCGTCGAGCAGCACCGCCGCCATCCGCTCCAAATCCACCTCGCCGCCGCTGATTAAAAACCCGCGCTTCCGCGCCGCTGTCTCCAGCAACGTATATCCGTCGGCCTCCAAGTCCGGCACGAACTTATACCGTGCCTCAATCCGCTCCGGGTACTCGGCACGGAGCCGCAAGAGCAAATTCGCCGCCAGCGTCTCCCTGTCCATAATTTCATCCCGCACCGCACCGGTAAAGGCCAAGTTCTCCCCCACCGTCTGATTGTCAAACCGAGGCCAGAGGATGCCGGGCGTATCGAGAAGCTCCAGTCCCTCACCCACGGCAATCCATTGCTTGCCCCGCGTCACCCCCGGTTTGTCCGAGGCCTGCGCCGCCTTGCGCTTTGCGACACGGTTGATGAACGAACTCTTGCCCACATTGGGTATCCCCACAATCATCGCCCTGAGCGGTTTGCTGACCAGCCCCTTGGCGCGATATTGCTCCAATTTGTCTTTCAGCAGCTCCCGCAGCGCGGGATAAAAGGCGTTCACACCCTTGCCGCTCCGGCTGTCCGTCTCGATTACGGCATACCCGAGAGCCTTATAGTGCGCCGCCCACGCCTTGGTGAGCGCGGGGTCGGCTTGATCGATGCGGTTCAAAATTAACACCCGCGGCTTCGCTCCCACCATCTCGTCCACGTCCGGGTTGCGGCTGGACTCGGGGATGCGGGCATCTACAATCTCGCAGACGGCATCCACCAGACGCACCTGTTCCTCCATCATCCGCCGCGCCTTCGTCATATGTCCGGGGAACCACTGGATATTCATTTCGATGGACATGGTGCTCGCCTCCCTTTTGGGTAGATTTTCCCTAATTCCCCTCCTTGGAGGGGTGCCCCGCAGGGGCGGGGTGGTCGCCCTTGACCTTAGGCCCCCTCGTTTTGAGGGGGCTGTCAGCGCAGCTGACTGGGGGAGTAAGCGCGCACTCCCTCCGGCCCTGCGGGCCACCTCCCTCGTAAACGAGGGAGGCTTTGGCCCCACCCTTAGCCCCCCTCTCCGAGGGGCTGTAGCGGAGACCCACACACTTTTGAAAAGCACCCCGCAAACTGCGTTTGCCGGGTGCTTCACCACTAAATTCTTTGCTTAACTTTCGCTCTCTTACCGACACGGTCACGCAGATAGTAGAGTTTCGCTCTTCTGACCTTACCGCGCCGTACCGTCTCCACGCCCACGATGGTGGGGCTGTGGACGGGGAATACCTTTTCGCAACCCACGTTGTAGGAAATCCGCCGCACCGTGATGGTCTCGGTGACCCCGCCGTGCTTTCTGGCGATAATCGTTCCCTCAAACACCTGAACACGCTCACGGCTGCCCTCTTTAACCTTGACAGACACCCGAACGGTATCACCGACATCCATCGTCGGCAGTTCCGGCTTCATATGTTGCTCGCTCAAAATTTGTACCAAATCCATAGTTACATCCTCCCTTCTCGTGCAAGGCGTTCATGGCCGGGATTAAACCGCCAGCGGACCGCCTCGGATGACGGGGAAACAAATCCCCAATAACATGCCGTGATAGTATAGCATGAAACATTTTGAAATGCAAGCGTTTTACATCGATTTATGAATGTAAGTTGAAATTTATTCTAAGCTCCCAATCACCCGGCAAGGCAATCCCGTCATACCCACATAATTCATCGGATACGTATGCGCAGTAAAGACCGCATACGGTTCACCCCGCAACACCGCGGACAAGTTGCAAAGATTCTCCACAATAAACACGCCCCGCTCCGCGCAATATTGGTCCTTCGGCGTATGCTCGCTCCCCCGGCGCACCCCGGCAAAGTCCACGCCGATGATGGATATGTTACGCTCCAAAAGCGCGTCGATCAAGGCATCGGACAGCTGCGGATGCGCCGTAAAATACCGCTTACCGCCATACCCCTCCGCTTCGATAAAGCCGGTGTAAAACGCAACGAACGTGTCCGCTCCAACTCGGGACAAATCCACATCCCCGCAGTCTATGTCCCGACCGCCTACCCCGCTCACGTCAAAGACGATGCCCGCCCGCTCGGTGTACGGCAGGGGAAATTCCTTGTCCATCACGTCAAAGTGCGTTCCCAGGTGGCCGGCAAACGTTTTGTTTTCATTTGCTTGTGCTGTTTTCACCATATCGGGGGTGATGGGTAGGGTTAGGTCGATTCGGGTTTTGCTTTGCATAGCGATACCTCCATGTAGGGGCGGCCATTGGCCGTCCGCAGTCTATTATACCACAAACATCCGGGCGTGCAAAACCTCCCTCTCCGAGGGAGGTGCTCCGCAGGGGCGGAGCGCATCTGCGCTGACGTTCCCCCGTAACGCACGATGTCCTCATCGCGCCGCATCCCCTTCCGTGATTGGATGGCGGAGGGAATGCTTTCGTGCATTGCGCCCTACAACAGACAAGGACACTTCTCCAAGTCCCCAATTCTGCATTCTAAACACTACATCCTACGTTCGCTCCGAATGAGCTTCCCAATCTCCATCCCCAACACCGCCAGAGCCGCGAGCCCCGCCGCAATCCCCCACTGCGGCCACCCAAACGCCGCCGGAATATAAAACACATCCCGCGCCCACGGCAAGAGCGTAATCCCATACAACAAAAAACAAATCCCCACAGCCCCCACGGCGAACTTGTTGCTCAAAAGCCCCAAGCACCACACCGACTGACTGTTCGACCGGGACGAAAACGTCTGCAAAGTCCGCGCCAAAATCAAAGTCGTAAACGCCATCGCACCGCCCATCGCCGGGGAAAAGAGCGTCATCCCGAGCCATTGCGCCAAGACGGTCACAAGGCCAATCATTACGCCCCGCACCACCACACTACCGAACAGGCCGCCGCCGAAGATGCCCTCGTTCATGTCCCGCGGCGGCCTGTCCATCACCTTAGGCTCCGCCCGCTCCAGCCCCAGCGCAATGGCGGGGAGGGAATCATTGATGAGATTGATAAACAAAATCTGCAAGGGCATCAAAGGCTTGTCCCAACCCACGGCAAGTGCAAATAAAATCGCGAAAATCGCACCCAGATTCCCGGAAAACAGATAGCCGACAGACTTTTTAATATTGTCGAAAATCGTCCGCCCCACGGCCACGGCCTGTACGATGGATACGAAGTTGTCATCCGTCAAAATCATCGCCGCCGCATCCTTCGCCACCTCTGTCCCGCTGCCCATGGCGATACCGATATCCGCCTGTTTGAGCGAGGGCGCATCGTTTACCCCGTCACCTGTCATAGCGGTAATCTGCCCCCGCCGCTGCCAGGCTTTCACAATCCGAATCTTATTCTCCGGCGACACACGGGCGTAGACGGGAATGCGGGGAAGCCGCTCGTCCAACTCCGCATCCGTCAGCGCATCCAGTTCCACGCCCGTGAGAGCCATGTCGCCCGGCTCGGCAATTCCTATTTCCCGGGCAATTGCATAGGCCGTCGTCTTGTGGTCGCCGGTAATCATCACAGTCTTAATCTGCGCCCGCTTCGCCTCGGCGATAGAGCCGAACACCGCTTCTCGCGGCGGGTCTATCAGCGCCGTAAGGCCAATGAGAGTGAGTCCCTGCTCGTCCTCCAAGGTCAGCGCATCCGATGACAGTTCTTTCGCGGCATAGGCCAACACCCGCAACGCCCGCTCACTAAACGCCTCATTGGCCTGCAAAAACGCCACCCGCTCGGCCTCGCCGAACACCCGCACCTCGCCGTCCGCAAGCACCTGTGTACATCGGGCAAACAGCACATCCGGCGCACCTTTCGTGAACAGCCGCCGCACACCGTCCATGTCATTCAGCGTACTCATGAGCTTCCGCTCCGAGTCAAAGGGCAGCTCTGCAATCCGTCCGTATTCCCTGCGCAATACCTCATGTGACTGCCCCATCTGCTCGGCATAGTCCACTAGAGCCGTCTCCGTCGGGTCACCCATCCGTGTCCCGTCCGGCTTGACAGTCGCATCGTTGCAGAGCACCATAGCGGGCAACAGAAGCGAGGCTTCAACCGTCGTCTCACCCATCACAAAACAGTCCACCACCGTCATCTTGTTTTGCGTCAATGTCCCCGTCTTGTCCGTGCAGATAACCCCCGCACTCCCCAACGCCTCCACCGCTGGAAGCTTGCGGATGATGGCATTTTGCTGTGCCATCTTCTTCGTCCCCGCCGTCAAGACGATGGTGATAATCGAACTCAAAGCCTCGGGAATCGCCGCTACCGCAACGGCAATCGCAAACATCAGCGCACTCAAAATGCCCGCCTGCAACTCCTCTCCCGCTTGGAGGGTGCGGAAAACTTGCACCGCAAAAATCAAAACACAAAGCCCCAAAATCCAAAGCCCCAACCGCTTACTGAAATGCTCAATCCGACGCTGAAGCGGTGTCTGCCGCTCCTCCGCCGTCTCCAAAAGCGCGGCGATTTTCCCAATCTCCGCGGAAACTCCCGTGGCCGTCACCAACAGTTCACCCCGCCCATGCACGGCCACCGTGCCGCTATAGGCCATGTTGACCCGGTCGCCCAAAGCAAGCTCCCCTGTCAAAACCTCGTCCGACTTCAGCACAGGCACCGACTCTCCCGTCAGTATCCCCTCGTCCACTTTCAGCGCATTACAGACCACAATCCGCCCGTCGGCAGGGACGAAATCCCCCGCCTCCAAAATCACTACGTCCCCCGGCACGAGTTCGCGGGCGGGCAGATGCACAACTTCCCCGTCCCGTCGAACTTTAGCGACAGGTGCCGCAATCTCCCGCAAAGCCTCCAAGGAGCTCTCGGCCTTGCGGGTCTGGATGACGGAGATGAGCGAGTTAACGACCAGGACGGCAAAGATAACCGCCGCCTCCAAAATCTCCCCCAAGACCATCTGCACAACCACCACGACGGCGAGAATCAGAATCATAGGGTCTTTCCAAGCGTCCAAAAACAACCGCCACAAAGGCGTTTTGTTCTGCCGGCGCAGCTCATTCGGACCAAATTCCAAGGTCCGCTTGGCCGCCTCCGCTGAGGTCAGGCCGTCGGCCGATGTGTCCAGCTCGTCCCACAATTCTTCTTTGGATTTCCTGTAATGTTCCATGCGTTTCGTCTCCTATCTTTCTATGTAGGGGGCGGCGTCCCCGGTCGCCCGTGTTCCAACACCGTAATACCTCGGGGCGTCGAGGACGCCGCCCCCTACAACGAACACCTATCATACAGCCATAGAGAGACAGATAATAGTGAAGAACACGCACAACCGCCCCGACACATACAAAAAGACCTTTGCCAATAGCTAGTATTGGCAAAGGTCTTGTCAAACACACATACGGTGTCAATAAAGCCGGTGAGGAAGCCCCACGTAATGACGACTTTATTCTGCGCCGCCGAAACGGCCCACTAACTACTCCCCTTTGAGTAGGACTATTGTATCGCATTCGGAGAGGCTTGTCAAGTGATTTCGCTGCCCTCAACACCCCTCAACACCCATACCGAACTCTTCCCGTGTAACAACACCGTCCGCAACGGCGCGCTCCCGCACCTCTGTAAAGAACCCGGCAAGCGTCGTGTAGTAGTACGGCCCGACGTAGAAGATATACAGGATCCCAAAGGTCAAACTGCTGAGCAGGAACCAACCGATAAAACTCAGCACTAGCACAATCAGTTTCCGTTTATACCCGCACATCATCCGCCGGGAAATCCGCAGGGCCTGTCTCGCCCCCACATTGGGGCAATCGGCCAGTATGTAGGTCGTCATGGAATAGGACAGCCCCTTGATGAGAACGGGAAGATGGAAAATGATACTCGTCCCCATAAGAAACGCACCTAGCACAGTTGTGCTTCTGCCGCTTGTCACAATCAGCCCGGTTGCGGCACCCATCACGGGGACAGCAATCAAAGACCAGATGCAAAGCCAAAGCACCATCCACAGCATGCCGCCGAGTTTGCGGCCGAAGTTCACCTTGCAAGCGGTAAACAGCTCGCCCACCGAGGCCTCTTCACACCGATAAATCTTGACGTAGGCCCCGTACAGGTTCACCGTCAGCACAAGCACGATGAGCAAGCCCGCCCAGCCCAACAGCGGACTCACAAAAATGCCGCCCGGCAGAAGCGCGACAATGCCGACCGCCGCAAAAAACGGCAGAGCCAACACCCCGAACACAAGCCCGAGCAGAATCGCCGTCCCGCGCTGTCCTCTCATGGCCTCCTTGGCCGATGTTTTGATTTCTTGCCTTGTTTTCATGGTAATGCCCTCCTTATCGTTCGTATAGTGGAACTATAGTTCCACTATACACGAAAATCGCGGGCAGTTGTGACGGAATTTTAAACTTTTCTGCTCGAAATGTGTACAGTTTTTGACAATATACCAAACGCCCTTTGCCATAAAGTTGGCAAAGGGCTTCAGGGGTTAATTTTAAGCTTATATCCCAAGCTCTTCCCGCGTCATTTTGCCATCTGCAATGGCCTTATTACGCAGTTCCGCAAAGAACCCGGCGTAGGTGATATACACTCCCTCACCGAAACACACCCATCCCCCCATCATAAACCTCCACCCGCTCAAACACCGCAAAATCCGGCTCCAAATCCGGCGCGTTCTGCCGCAGCGCATCCAACATCAAACTAGGATTGAGCGACGGATTCTGCGCCGCCACCACGGCGTCCATGCGGATCCGATGCACACCATCGGACGCAAACGAAATCTCCCGAATCAAAGGCGCGATATCGACCTGCGTCTCTTCCTTCTTCTTCGTCAATTTCGTAGCCAAAATCGACCCCTGCCCGAAAAACGCCGCCAACCGCTCAGCCATGTCTGAGGTATCCGCCAAAGTGTCATACTCCAAAACCCCCGCCAGCCGCAGCCATGCGATGTCTTTCACCTTCCGCTCGGCCTCGTAGGCCTCCGACACCGCAATCCCCTCCGGCATCTTCGCCGTGAGCAGGGCGGGCAAATCCGCGAGCGGCGTGCCGTCTATGACCTCGAAATCCAACAACTCGCACCCGCTCTCCATCCCCAGCGACAACGGCAGGGCCACGGAGATATAAGCGTGCGGATTAAAGCCCTCCGTATGCCGAATCGCCACCCCCGCGCGGGGAAAGGCCCGCTGCATCGTCCGCATCAGGTCGAGATGTGAGATATACACCGCCCGACCCGTCTTTGAAAAGCGTAATCTGTGTCTAGCCACGGCAATCTACCCCCTTGCATACTCTCGTCACCCCGCAGACCGTGCAGGCCTTGCGGCAATCGGGGCTGAGCTTGTCCGCATAAGCCGCGGCCCGCTCCCGTGCGAGGAAGTCCCGTGTCACACCCGTGTCGATGACCTCCCACGGGAACACCTCGTCCGCGGCCCGCTCCCGATTGGCATATGCGTGCGGGTCAATGCCGCAAGCGTCAAAGGCCGCAAGCCACCGCTCCAAGGAAAAATACTCACTCCAAGCCTCCAACCGCCCGCCCTTGCGCCAGACCTCCTCAATCACCGCACCGAGCCGCCTGTCACCGCGGGACAAAACGGCCTCAATGAAACTTCCGTCCGCCTCGTGCCAATTGTAGGTAATCGCCCGGCTCTTCATGCTCTCTCGCAAGAGTGCCACACGACGGCTGTACTCCTCCATGGACACCTGCGCCTCCCACTGAAACGCCGTGTGCGCCTTCGGCACAAAGCAAGATGTACTCACCGTGAGCCGCACGCCCCGATTCTTGTTCGTAGCGTGCTGTTTCCACGTCCAAAGCACCTTGTTCACAAGCTCCGCAATGGCGACGACATCCTCATCTGTCTCCGTAGGCAGACCCAACATGAAATAGAGTTTCACCGCACTCCACCCCCCGGCAAAAGCCACGCGCAGGCTCTCAAGCAGGGCTTCTTCCGTCACGTTCTTGTTAATGGCATCCCGCAGCCGCTGGCTCCCCGCCTCGGGGGCAAAGGTGAGCGAACTCTTCCGCACTTTCTGCACCTTTTGCATCAAATCCATAGAAAAATTATCCGCCCGCAAACTCGGCAGGGACAAACTGATTTTCCGAGGCTCGCAAAAGTCGAGTAGCCCGTCACAAAGCCCGTCCAAGTCCCGATAATCGCTGGTACTGAGGCTCAAAAGCGTAACCTCCTGATACCCCGCATGGTTCAGCGCACTTTTCCCCTGTTCAATCAACACATCCGCACTCCGCTCCCGCACGGGGCGGTACACATACCCCGCCTGACAAAAGCGACACCCTCGAATGCACCCACGAAACAGCTCCAAGGCCACCCTGTCATGTACAATCTCCGTACTCGGCACGATGCCCTCGGCGGGGAAATAAGACTTGTCCAAATCGGCCACAACCCGCTTCGTCACACGCCCGACGCTGACATCCGGCACGTAAATCCCCGGAATCTCCGCCGCCTGCAACAAAAACGCCGCCTTCGACAGCCCCGCAGATTTTGCCGCATCATAGAGCCTCACCAACTCCCGCCCGACTTCCTCGCCCTCGCCGATGATAAAAAGGTCAAAAAAGTCCGCCATAGGCGCGGGATTATAACAGCTGCTCCCCCCCGCAATCACAAGCGGAGCCAAACCCTTCCGCTCCGATGCCCGCAGGGGCAAGCCCATCAAATCGAGCATATTCAGCACCGTGGTATACGCCATCTCATACCCCAGCGAAAAGCCCAAGATATCAAAGTCCCCCGCAGACGTTCCGCTCTCCAAGCCATACAAGGGCACCCCCGCATCCCGCAAGGCCGCCTCCATATCCCCCCAAGGCTGAAACACCCGCTCACACCAAACGCCGTCCATCTCATTGAACACGCCGTAAAGGATATGCAAACCCAAATTGCTCATGGCGATTTCATACGTGTCGGGAAAACAAAGCCCCATCCGCACCCGAACGTCCTCGGCTTTTTTTACGACTTGCCCATACTCCCCGCCCACATACCGGGCGGGCTTTTGTACGCGCGGCAGGATGCGTTGTAACTTTGGATTCATATACTGTGTCTCCTAAATGATGTAGGGTGCGACGCCCTCGGCGCACCGGGGGCGTCGCACCCTACACCTAAAATTCTCTCACCACACATCTTACCGCACTTCCCTCACTTTTACAATAGCTGATCAGCAGCCACACCGCCGCAGTAAGCAAGGTAAAGTTCCACCCCGACCACAAAAACAGCACTACCCCGGCGGCCAACATCGCAAAAATCAGCACACAACTGAGCACACAAATCACGCGCGCCGCCCAGTCGGCGTCTACCGTCCAAGCCATAAAGCAATACAGAGCCCGCCCACCGTCGAGCTGATAAATCGGCAGCAAATTAAACACCGCCGCCCCTAACGAAACCCCCGCCAGAAAAAACGCCCCCTCACTCCCCACATGCCGACCAAAAAGTGACGCCCCGTAAGCCAGCCCCAAATTAAATATCGGCCCCATCAGAGCAATCACAATCTCCCCCCCGTACCCAACCCGCCGCCCCTCATAGTCTATCCGAAGCCCCACCAGTCCCAAGTGCAGCCGCAAAACCCGCCCCCCAAATACCCGAATCGCGGCAAAATGCCCCAACTCATGCACCAGAGCAACAAACACAATCAGCGGCACAAGCCCACCCGAATCAAACAAAAACACAAGGGCGGCCATCAACACAAAGCCGCCCGTGATAGAAACCCGCCCGAATCGCAACCATACACCCCTTTCGTAGGGGCCGATGCCCACATCGGCCCATCTCCCTTTATTACGCTGCGGGCCGATGTAGGCATCGACCCCTACGAATAAAACTCCAGATAAAACTCCGCGTTCCGATACATCCCGTCCACCCGCAGTTCAAAATGCAAATGCGGCCCCGTGGCCGTCCCCGTCGCGCCCACCCGCGCAATCATCTGCCCACGCGCAACCGTATCCCCCGTCCGCACGTACAACACGCTGGCGTGGGCGTAGCGGGTGTAGATGCCGTCACCGTGGTACAGCAGCACATACTTCCCAAACCCCAATCCCTCCCGCGCGCTGACAACGCGGCCGTCGAGTACGGCATAAATCGGCTCCCCCGTGTTCGCCGCAATGTCCGTGCCGAAATGGAAACCCACATTCCCGAGAATCGGATGCCGCCGAAACCCAAAGGGCGAAGACACAGGCCCCGCCGTCGGCACGGCAAAATCCAAGTCCAAGGGCAGATAACAGACAGCCGCATTCACAGGTACGGCATATGCGGCAAAGGCCTCCTGATGCGCCAAAAAGGCCGCCACCGCCTCCGGCTCTTCCGACTCCGGCGGCGACAACAAGAACAGAGCCGGCACGGGGAACACCTCTTCAATCGGCGGATGATTCACCAAAGGTGAGGGCGACGGCGTAGGCGTAATCTCCGGTTCCTCCGACACCCCCGCCGCCTCTACGTCCTCCTCCGCAGGCAGAACACCGAAAGCCCGGATGGCAATCTCTCCCAGAGCCTCCAATATGGGTGTGTCCCCCGTAATCGTCTCTCCGATGGCGGCGATGGCACCCCGATAGTCCATGTCCTCCTCAATCAAAGGCAAAACCGTAGCCCGCATCGCCTCCGCCGCACCGGGGAAAAACACCCGCAGTAACACCACGCAGCAAAGCAGAGCTACACAGACCGTCATCCGCACGCCCGTCAAGCTCGGCTTCGCCGTATCCTGTTTATATCCACGCCCCGCAGGGCGTCTGTAAGTCGTCCGCATCCGCGCACCCCCTCCCTAATACGCTATGCGAGGGTGGACGAGGGTAGAAGGGCAATGTAGAATGTAAAGTTTAGAGTGTAGAGTGAAGGGCAAAAAACAAGGTCAAGAACCAAGCACACATGTTCCATGTCGCCACAGCCCTTGACCTTCATTCTACATTCTACACTAAATCAAACGTGTTGATATCCCGTCCCGCAAAGTGCCGCATACGCGCCCCCAAGCGCAAGCAGTTCCGTATGCGTCCCCCGCTCTCGGATGCCGTGTTCATCAATAAACACAATCTCATCCGCATTTTGAAGCGTCGCCAGCCGATGTGCAATGACCAGGGTTGTGCGGCCACGGCAGAGCTCGTCAAAGCTCCGTTGGACTTTCTGCTCCGTCAAGGAATCGAGCGCGCTCGTGGCCTCGTCCAGGATGAGGATGGGCGGATTCTTCAGGAAAATGCGGGCGATGCTGATACGTTGCTTCTGCCCGCCGGAAAAAGCCATACCGTGCTCGCCCACCTGCGTGTCGAAACCGTAGGGCAGTTCCATAATATCGTCATAAATCTCCGCACGGCGGGCGGCCTCCATGACTTCCTCGTCCGTGGCATCAATTCGCCCGTAGCGGATATTCTCCCGCACCGTGCCGGAGAAGAGGAACACATCTTGACTGACGATGCCGATATTTTTCCGCAAACTCTCCAGGCTAATCTGCCTGAGATCCGTCCCGTCCAGCGTAATCGTCCCGCTCTGCGGCGCATAGAAGCGGGGAATCAGATGGCAAAGCGTCGTCTTCCCGCCCCCGGAGGGGCCGACCACGGCGAGGGTCTCCCCCGCCCAAATTTCCAAATCCAAATGCGCGAGCACCGGGTCATCCGCGTTGTTGTAGGCGAAGGTCACGTCTTTGAACGAGATATCGCCCTTGGCACGGCCAATCTCCACGGCATCGGATACGTCCTCCATCTCCGGCTTGATGCGCAGAACCTCCAAAAACCGTTGGAAGCCCGCCATGCCGGTATTGTACCGCTCCATAAACTGCGTCAGCCGCCGAATCGGCTGGAGGAAAATGCCCACGTAGAGCGAAAAGGTCAACACGTCCACAGGGTCCATGTAGTCCTGCAAAATGAAGAACCCGCCCACGCCGATGACCGCCACGGCAAAGAAGTTGATGAACAACTCCATCCCGCTGTGGAAGGTCGCCATGGACTTATAATACGCCCCCTTGACCGAGCAATATCTGTCGTTGCCCCGTGCGAACTTCGTCACCTCATAGGCCTCGTTGGCAAAGGCCTTGCAGGTCTTCGCCCCGGAGATGGCGGCCTCAATGTCCGCGTTGATACCCGCCATCTTCTCTTTCACCGCCCGTGAGGTCTTGCGCATCCGCCGTTGCTGTGAGATGGTGTAGAGTAGGGTAATCGGTATCAAAATCAAGAGAAACAGAGCAAGCTGCCAGTTGATGCCCCAAAGAATGAGAATCGACCCGATGAGTATCGTAAACGAAATCAGCAAATCCTCCGGCCCGTGGTGGGCGAGCTCTGTGATTTCAAACAAATCCGTCGTCACGCGGCTCATCAGCCGCCCGGTGCTGTTGTGGTCGTAGAATGTAAAGCCGAGCTTCTGCATATGTCCGAACAACACGCGCCGCATATCGGCTTCAATGTGAATCCCCAGCCTATGCCCCCAGTAAATAAAGATATAACTCAGCACCGACCGCACCACATACATCCCCACAAGCCCCAAAATGAGCAGGAAAAAGAAGCTGTATTCCCGCTCGGGCAGAAACTCATTGAGTGCAACCCGCATCGCCAGCGGATAGACCAAATCAATCCCCGCAATAGCGAGTGCCGTGACCATATCCAGCAAAAATAACCGCTTATGCGGCCGATAAAAGCGGATAAACAGGCGTAGTTTAGAACCTTCGTAACTTCGGGCATTCATGATGTATATGCGCCACCTTTTTGTAAGTTGCTGTCGTAGTGATTATACACCTTTTCCCCCACATTGCAAGCCCCTATAGACAATCATAAATGGCTGAGGTAAAATGTAGGGGCGGCCTGCGGCCGTCCGCACGTTCTATCCCCGCAAATCATAGGGGGCAACGCCCGCCGGTGTCCCTTATAACAGCAGAAATTTACGGTGTTGGTTGTAGGGGCGGCCATTGGCCGTCCGCGGACGCGCAATGCGCACCCCTACACGTTGTACATTGTAGAATGCCACCCGCATCGCCCCGTGCCGCCTATGTGCATTGTAAGGACGGGGTCACCCCGCCCGCACCTTTCTACCACCACAAACCGTGGGGGCGGCGTCCTCAACGTCCCGTGTAACAAATATGCCATACTGCGGGGCGTCTAAGACGCCGCCCCCTACAACATTCCATCGGAGGCCACGCCCATGCCACTCACCAAAAACACCACCCACACAACCACCATCCGAGGCTACACCAGCGACGGCGAGGGCGTCGCCCGCATTGACGGCCAAGTCGTCTTCGTCAAAGGCGCAATCGACGGGGAGACTTGCACCGTCCGCATCCTGCGTACCGCCAAATCCGTAGCCTGGGCGAAAATTGAGGCGGTCATTACCCCCTCCCCGCATCGCATCACGCCCGTCTGCCCCGCCTTCGGCCCCTGCGGCGGCTGTGATTTTCTCCACATGGACTACGCCGAGGAACTGCGCCTCAAACATCAGCGTGTCACCGATGCGCTGACACGAGTAGGCGGGCTGGACGTCCCCGTGCACCCCATTTTAGCCGCCGAGCGGCAGACGCACTACCGGAATAAAGCCATCTTCACAGTAGGAGACGGCCCCGTCACGGGCTTCTACCGCCGCCGCAGCCACCAAATCATCCCGGTGGACACCTGTCTCATCCAAAGCGAATCCGCCAACAAAGCTGCCGCCGCCCTGCGGGAATGGATGACCACCTATAACATTCAAGCTTATACCGAGACCGCTCACACCGGTCTCATCCGCAACCTCTTCGTCCGAGAAGCGCGAAGCACAGGCAAAATCGCCGTCTGCATCGTGGCAACCAAAGGCGGCCTCCCCCACGAAACAGCCCTCATCGACACCATCCGCCGCCATTGCCCGGAGGCGGCGAGCATCACCCTCTGCGTCAACACTAAGCCCACCAACGTGGTGCTCCAAGGCAACTTCCGCACCCTTTGGGGCGATGATTATCTCACCGACACCCTCTGCGGCCTGCACTTCCGTCTCTCCCCCCGCTCCTTCTTCCAAGTCAACCCCGCCCAAGCCGAACGGCTTTACGGACAAGCTCTCGCCTACGCCGACCTCGGCGGCACCGAGACCGTCCTCGACCTCTACTGCGGCACTGGTACGATTACGCTCCTCATGGCAAAACACGCCAAACACGCCGTCGGTGCGGAAATCGTCCCGGAGGCCACCCGTGACGCAAACGAAAACGCACGCATAAACGGCATCTCCAACGCCGAGTTTATCCTAGCCGACGCCGCCGTAGCCGCCGAAACGCTGAAAACCCGAGGCCGCACTCCCGATGTGGTCGTCGTAGACCCGCCCCGCAAAGGTCTCGCCCCCGAGGTCGTGGAGCAAATCGCCGAGATGATGCCAGAACGCATTGTCTACGTCTCCTGCGACCCCGCCACGCTGGCACGAGACCTCAAACTCTTTGCCACGCTGGGCTATGGGACGAGGGAGGTCACGCCTGTGGATATGTTTCCTCGCTGTGCACATGTGGAGTGCGTGGCATGGATAGCAAAAGACCCGCCGTAAGGCGGGTCTTTCTCACTCATCCAACAAAAAATCCGCAGAAACCTGAAAAATCTCACACAAAATTTTGAGTTCAATATCCGTCACATACCGCTCACCAATTTCAATCCTCCGCACCGCAGTCTTGTCAATATCCACACCGTAAAGCTGTACCATCTCCGCCAATTTCCGTTGAGAAACCTTGGGTACCATAGCCATTCTCAACGCCATTACTTTTTTCCCGCAAAGATTGCGGGTGCCGTCTTTCGCTTTATGCTTGAACATCACACCACCGCCGCCAGTCAATTTGAGTAATTGAATAACCCATATTGATTTTGCACTAATAAGGTGCTATAATCGAGTAATTGAAATACTCATTTTGGCTTGGGGGCGGTTTTTGTATGAAATGCGGCGTTGTTTACTGTGTTTACAATAGAGATTGTGTCTGCTTGATAAAGGAAATCGAATTAAACGAACTCGGCATGTGTCAAGAGTGTATCATCGTGTCAATTCCGGAGCAGGAATTAAACACGCTCAAAGAAAAACAGTTGGAGGATATCCTCAGTAGAACTGTGTAAGCAAAAGACCCGCCTTACGGCGGGTCTTTTCCAGTCTGTAAAAAAATCTCTTCGTATCCCTCGTCCTTTTCGCCGCAGGCGAAAATCTTTTTTGCCGACAAGTGCATAATAGTGTGCGCCGGAGGCAAAAAAATAGAATCCGTTTTTTTCGGAATTCATTTCCGAAAAAAACTCCATAACCCGCCGCAGCGACCCGGCCCGCAGGCCGGTGCCCCTCAAAAAAATGCTTGCATTTTTTTGACTCATCGCCATCTCAAAAAATAATACTGCAACACCCGAAACTCTACTGCATCACTCCCCCGATGCAGCACCGGATAAATCTCCCTGTGCTCCGTCAGGAACGAAAACCACGCCGTATCCCGCTCAAAACCGAGTATCTCCAAGAGCGTCTGCCCCAAATAGTTGGCACTCATCAACGGCAACACGCCGTCCAGCGACACATACGGCTGCGCGGCCTCGTTGGCATAAATCAAAAACGGCACCGTGAACTGCAACTCCGGCTGCGCGGAGAAATCATAGTCCAGCCGCTCATACATGGACATCCCGCCCGCAAAGGCCGGGAGATGGTCGCTGAAAAACACCAGCACAAAAGGCTCCGGCTGCTCGTCTAAAAACTCCGCCAAGGCGAGCAGTTCATCGGCCGCGTCCTGCATCCCGCGGAAGTAGTTCGACCACTCGTTGAGCTCCGCATCGCTGAAGTCCGCCGTGGACGTAAGTCCTGCCGTCCCCGTATGAAACCTGTCCGCATAGGGCAGGTGGTTTTGGATGGTCACCAAATACGCAAGCAGGGGGGCATCGCCCCGACTTTCAATCACGCCCCGCAAGAAGGCAAAGGCATCCGCGTCTGTGACAAAACGCACATCCCGATCGGCTCCGGCCGCGAAGAAATCCTCCACAAAATACTGCCGATGGAACCCCAGATTCCTGTACACATTCTGCCGATTATAAAACCACGGCATCCCCGGGTGCATGGCCGCCGCGTGATAGCCCCGCTCAACCAAGACGGACACCACAGACGCAAAGGGCTGGCGGATATACCAAAACGAAGACGGCGACTCCCGAATGTATTGCGTAAACAAGCCCGTCAGCACGTCAAATTCCGTATTGGCCGTACCGCCTGCGAAGTTCGGCACAATTATCTCCCCGCTCACCCCCCGCTCGGCCAGCTGATGCCAGCTCTCCAGTGGGTCGTGTTCGTGGAGGAACACAGGGTTGTCGCTGAGCAGCGAAAAACTCTCCCCCAATACCAGCACCACATTGACATGCCCCGAATCCCGCGGCTCGTCCGCGACTGCGTACCGTGCCAAAATGTCTCTCGCCCGTTGTTCGGAGAAGTTCGGCGGCCGTTGAACGGAAAATCGAGATGTAAACGCGATAAACGAGTACACCGACCCTCTTGAATTATGGAGGTCCACCAATCGATAAGGGCTCCCCCGCACAGGATGGCGACCGTAATAGTCATGATTCCAGTACACCGTCGGCAAGAGCACGCCAAACACCAACACGCAAGCACAAGCGGCCGGAATGCTGACTTTCCACATCAGCTTACGCGGCTTCACAAAGGCTAAGGCCGCAATCAACAGAATAAAGAGGATAAGCAGCGCGGCCAAAGTCCACCCCAGCCGTAGCTCCATCCCCACGGTGATGTAGCGGACTTCCTGCAGCAAAAAGATATCCGCAGGTAAAAGCGGCTCGTCACGGAAAAAAACTTTATTGCGGTTGATAAATGATATGATGAATATAAACAGCGTAGGCGGCACGCAGGCGACAAAGAAATTCCGGCTTGCGAAAAACAAAAACCCCATCACAAGCCATATGGGCAGGCCGTTGAGCAAAATAAGAATCGGATTTCGCACAAAATGCGCCAACGATGCCGACGTCGCTGTCGGCAAGAGGATAAGGGAAACCGCCGTCAACAGCCCGCCGAAGAGGAACAGGAGCAGGAGGGTTTGTATCGTATTTAATTGCAGGCGGGTTTTGAGTCGTTTTCGCATGGATGCCTCCGATGGTTCTGATGCTATATAGGATAACATAGATTGGGGAATTCATCAATCGGTAAGATGATGCAACAACAAGCAAAAACGGGGCGACTTCCATCGCCCCGCTTCTCACAATATCAAAATCTACACACTCAAATAATACGGATAAGCCTCCGCCGCCCGAATCACGGCGGCCATCTTCGGGTCAAGGTTGGTGTCACCATGCTGATACGTCACCACATCCCCGCTCTCGGTGCGAACCTGATATCGCCCGTCACCCAATGCAAGGAAACCCTTATTCCCGCTCTCGGTAAAGCCGTCCTCCGACCAGAACACCGTAACCTTATCCAAATACGGACTCCCCGCATGGGGACAGAAAGTCGCGCAGTTCCCGCACTCATTACACATACCGTCCACGTGCAAAATCTGATGCGTCTGCGCACCGAACACACCGGCATCGACCGCCACATAGACATTGGCGCGGTTCGGACAGACATCGTTGCAAATCTCACAGAGCTGCTCACAGGCGAGACAACGCTTGTAATCCTGCTCCGCCGTGGGAATCTCGGTGTGAAGTACGCCCTTGAGCCCGTAGAGCAAATCCTCCGACAAAGGTAAATCTACCTTGACAAAGTCATGGCCAAGCCCGACTTTGCCCAGAATATCAATCGCCGCAGTCTTCGCATCCGCCATCGCTTGGACGATCGTCGCGGGCCCCCAACGGCAGTCCCCGGCGATATATACGCCAGACACGCTGGTCTCATTGGCCGCCGTCAGAGCCGGGTATCCTTTGGCGTCCAAAGCCACACCGTTCGCCGTCATGACAGTAGTATCTATAGTGGCACCCACGGCGGCGACGACCGTATCAAACGGCAGCTCCACCGTCTCACCCGTGCCGACAACCGCACGGCGGCCGGATGTGTCATAGTCACCCAAAGCCATTTTCTCACAGGTCAGCGACTTGCCGTCAAAGGCCGTGGGATTGATGAGCTCCATGAATACAACCCCGTCTTCCAAGGCCTCCCGAATCTCCTCTTTCTGCGCGGGCATAAATTCCTGCGTCCGCCGATAGACGATGACAGCTTCTTTCGTCCCCGGATTCCGCGCCGCGACACGGGCCGCATCCATCGCAACGTCACCGCCGCCGATGACGGCCACGCGCTCACCGAGGAGCGCGCTCTTGCCGCCGTTCGTCTTGGCGTCTTCAAGGAGTACGAGGGAATCCACAAGCTTTTCAGCCCCGTCACGGACGGACGTCCGTCCCTCGCCCCATGCGCCTGTGGCGATAATCACAAAGTCATACGCCTCTTGCAATGCCTGCACATCATAGTCCGGGTTCACGCCGAATTGGAAATTAACCCCTGCCTTGACGGCAAGCTGATAGTCTCGCTGAATCATGTCATTGGCGATACGGAACTCGGGAA
>Ga0131853_10000106_pt1 | contig 127331 bp, 115 predicted proteins | sample TergutLab28metaG_FD_92764 | JGI IMG/M metagenome (GOLD analysis project Ga0131853, IMG submission 92764) | Labiotermes labralis P1 segment gut microbial communities from Petit-Saut dam, French Guiana - Lab288 P1 (version 2) (version 2) | ecosystem: Host-associated > Arthropoda: Insects >...
CCAGATAACGGCATCGCGATACCAGTCAGGCGCTGTGGCGGGTACGTCAGTAAATATGGGACTGAACGCCACCGGGGGCTGGCCCGCCATGTTCCAGAGCATCCGCGCCACCTGCGCACGGGTCAGGGTGTCGGCGGGTGAGAACGTCGTAGCTGTGGTGCCGGTCATAACTCCCTCGTTGAAGACAAAGGCCACGGCACTGTTGAACCAGTGGCCACGATTGACATCGGTGAAAGGCGTGTCGGTCAGGGGGATGATTATTCTACCGCCGAATCCGCCTTGGCCAAAATAGACCGAAACATACTCTACATTCGCTTGCAGGCCTGTCCAACGGAAATATGGGAATTGCCAAAATCCATCATCGCTGATTCTCTGTGGCGCAACAAGATGTCCCTCGCTCGTTCGCAAAGGATTTGCAATCGTCAAAGTGCCTCCTGTAACCATCGCCGGAGACAGGGTAATCTCTTGGTCATGTACAAAGTTGTACCTTAACCGATGCATATCGCGCAGTGGCCGCAGATCATATACCTGGTTATAAGACAACCCGAGTAGCTCTAAATTTGTCAGCCCAGACAGCGGGCCAAGATTGCTAATCCAGTTATGGCACAGCCAGAGTTCCTCTAACCAAGTCAGCCCGGACAACGGGCCGAGATCACTGATCTGGTTCCAATCCAGGGCCAGCCACCACAGCTGATGTAGACCGGCAATCGGCCAGAGGTTGCTAATCCAGTTGGCACCGAGATCAAGCACCCCCAGCCGCGTCAAACCGGACAGCGGACTGAGATCGCTGATCTGATTCATGTCCAGGGCCAACCACGCCAAATGATGCAGGCCAGCGAGAGGCCAAAGGTCACTAATCCAGTTGGCGCCGAGATCAAGCACCTCCAACCGCGTCAAACCGGACAGCGGACTGAGATCGCTAATCTGATTCACGCCTAGGCCCAACCACTCTAACTGATGTAGGCCAGCGAGAGGCCGAAGGTCACTAATCTGATTATTGCCGAGTTCAAGCTCGGTCAAATTTCGCAGGAACTGTAGGCCTTGCAGGTTCTGCACGTCATAGCCAATAATTACAATCCACCCGACCATATCTAGTTCAGCCTGTGTAATCCCTGCGCTTGGCGCTCTGCCGAAGAGCTCCGCTATGACGCGGGCGATGGTGGGGTCTGCAAAGATGCTGGAAATGGCGGCGGGCGGTGTCGCCAGCGCTTCAATTTGATCCCCAGATGCCGCAACAAGAGACGCATTTAGCTTGGCATATGCGCGAGGCTCTATATCCCTGTCGGTTCTCGGTTCGCGCATCGTCGTCACCGGGCCGGATTCCGGCGATTCCAGATCCCCTGCCATTGCGGACAGTGGCACCAGTGTCAGTAACAGACAGCACACCAACAGCAGACATAACCCTCGTTTTAGCCTTTTGAACATTTCTTTACCCCCTAAATTTTACTTTTGTATAAACTTATCACAAAGCAAGACCTCTGTCAAATCCTTTCTCATTCCCCTACTCCAAGTCTTCCGCCAACGCCTCCCACTGGTCATACAACTCGGCCAATTTCGTATCCAGCGCCGCCTTTTGCTCCGCGACTTCCATGAGGGCCTCATAGTCGCTGGATAGGATCGTTTCTCTCTCTTCCAGCTCCTGCTTTTCGTCCTCAATCCGGGCGATTTCTTTTTCCAATCGGGCCACCTGTTTCTCGGGGGACGGCCCCCTGCGGCGGTCCGGCTTTTTTTCTTTTCGCTTTTGGTTCTTCTCAATCTGCTCGAACCGGGCCGTCTGCTCCAGGCGGTTGCGGTATTCCTCATATGTCCCGTGAAAATCTGTGATCGCTCCGTTTTCCAAAGTCCATATCCGGGTGGCGAAGCGGTTGATGAAGTACCGGTCATGGGAGACGAAGAGCAGGGCCTCCTCGTAGTCCTCCAGGGCCTCCTCCATCCACTCCCGGCTCCAGATGTCCAGATGATTGGTCGGCTCGTCCAGGATTAGGAGGTTGATGTCCCCCTTCATGAGCATACAGAGCCGCAGACGGCTCTGCTCTCCGCCGGACAGGACGGATACAGGGGTGAACACGTCCTCCCCTCGGAATTTAAATGCCCCCAACCGGTTTCGGGCCGTCTGTGGCGTGACGCCATCCTCGTAGATGAGGGTGTCCATCATACTGCGGTTTGGATTGTCAAACCGGATGATCTGGGGCAGATAGGCCCGTTTCGCCGCGGGGCCGTATTTGACCGCCCCGGTGTCCGGTGACAGTTCTTCCATAAGAATCTTGAGCAGTGTGGACTTCCCCGTGCCGTTGTCCCCGATGAGGGCGATCCGCTCGCCACCCAATACCTCCAGGTTCACATCCCGAAACAGTGTCCGCCCGTCGAAGCCGTGGGTGAGTTTTTTGATTGCCATCAACTCGTCGCCGCGGAACTCCTTTTCGCCGAACTTGGCCTTCATCTGTTTTTCCCTGTCCGGCCGCTCTGTCTGCTCAATGCGGGCGATCCGGGTCTGCATGGCTTTGGCCTTTTTGGCCATCTTCTTGTTACCGGTTCCCCAGCCCATCATCCGCTCAGCGGTGTAGCTCAGACGCTTGATCTCCGCCTGCTCTTTCTGCCAGCGCTCCTCCAGTTCTTCCAATCGCCGCGCCTTTTCAGTTACGTAATAACTGTAGTTGCCACTGTAGAACTCCGTCTTGCCCTGGACGATTTCAATGCTCCGGGTTACCACGGCGTCGAGGAAGTAGCGGTCATGGGAGATGACCAGCACCGTGCCGTGGAATTTTTCCAAATACGCCTCTAACCATTGGGTGCTCTTTAAATCCAGATGATTGGTGGGTTCGTCCAAGAGGAGGATATCCGTCTTCTCCAGGATCAGTCGGGCCAGATTGACCCGGGTCTTCTCTCCCCCGGATAGGGTGGAGAACAATTGCTCTCGCATGGTCTGGGGGATATCCAATCCGCCGCAGACCCGGTTGCGATCCATTTCCATCTCATAGCCGCCCAAGGTCTCAAATTTCAGCAGGGTCTGATCGTACCGAGCCATAATCCCGCTGTCCGACGCGCCCGCCATCTGCTCGGCTAGAGATTCCAGCTCCACCTGGAGTCGATATAGCCGATCATGGGCGCTTTTCAGCACGTCCTCCGTGGTGTAGTGATCGGGATAGCTGGGAATCTGAGAGATCAGCCCCAGCCGCTTACCGGGGCCGATGACGATCTCCCCTTCGTCTTTCTCAATCTCATCGGAGAGGAGGCGAAACAGGGTGGTCTTCCCCGTCCCGTTTTTCCCCAGAAGGCCCACCCGCTCTCCAGCATAGACCTCAAAGGTGAGGCCGTCTAGAATATTCTTATCCACTTCAAAGGCCTTGACCAGGCCCTGTACGCTAATGTCTACCATACGCTTCCCCTGTCTCTCGGTGTTCTTTTATAATTGTACCGCAAAACCCACCACGGGGCAAGTGGGGGCGACGTTCTACAACAATACAACGCGGGCGCACAATGTGCGCCCGCCCTTACAGTAGTGTTGCACATTGTAAAACGATGTCCACGGCGTTTCGAAAAAAGTCAAATATATTTGGAAATTCATGTTTGGATGTGGTAGAATGAAAAGACAATCCTCAGTCAGCTTTGCTGACAGCTCCTTTAAGAAAGGAGCCTTGTATGCAAAGGAGTGTTTATATGCAGTACAAAATAAGAGGATACCCCCTGTTCTCGGCATGCGGGTTGAATTGTGGGCTGTGTCCACGGTATTATACGGTGGGATCATCCAGATGTCCCGGCTGCGCGGGAGAGGGGTTTTCAGACGTACACTGTTCGTGCGGTATGCTGTCCTGCTGTCAGCGGAAAGGCCTGGAATATTGCTTCGAGTGTGAGGCGTTCCCCTGTAAGAAATATGACGGCGTGGATACATCCGACTCGTTCATCACTCATTTGAACCAATTCCACGACATGGAAAAAGCCAAACGGATCGGAATGGACGCCTACGCGACGGAGCTGAATGAAAAAATCAGTCTGCTGGAGATGCTTTTAGAACAATACGACGATGGGCGGAAAAAGAGTTTTTTCTGTCTGGCGGTCAATCTCTTGGATATTGACGAGATCAAAGCCGTTATGGAACAAGCTATCGACGAAATCGGGCCGGAGGCCACTCAAAAAGAAAAAGCCGCAACCATGGCCCGATTATTTGAAGCCGCGGCTGCAAAAAGAGATATTTCGCTCAAACTGCGTAAATAACCGTATTGTCCCGACTATTTCAATTCTATTACAAATTAGTCAAATCCCTTGCAGAGATAAGTCTCTATGTGTTATGCTAGCTTTGACATAATATACCCTTAGGAGTGTCGAATCATGGGCAAGAAAAAACAAAATATTATCGTGTGGGTTTTGCTATTGTGTATCATGCTCACCCTGGCACCCCAGGCGGCGCTGGCGGTGCTGATTGAGGAGCTCTCTATAGGCAGCTCCCGTGACATTGCCACCGACAACGAGTGGAACGCTCTGACGCATATCAATGCCCTGCGCCACGCAGAGGGACTCGCCCCTCTGGCCATGGCAGCGTGTATCCAGCAGGTGGCAGCCCTGCGCGCCAGAGAATTGGCACAAAGTTTCAGTTCCACACGTCCTAACGGTATGCCTTGGGATACAGCCATTGACGAGGCAGAGATCCCCTACACCAAGGCCGCCGAATTGACGGCCCACTTCTTCTTATCCGGTCAAAATGTGGTGGAATCGTGGGCGAATACAGAAGACAGGCGGGCTTCCCTCCTAGGCGACTATTACACCCATATCGGCTTAAGCCATAATCTCAACGCGGACACCTGGGCCGCTGTGTTGATCGGCACACACAGTCACGAGTATCTCGCTCTACACCCGTCCGGAAACCGCCATATCACCGCCGGACGTCCCTTTTCTTCTCTGGGCCTCATCGCCGTAGCAGAGGGAGAGCTCGGCGAGAGCTATATCCCCCTGACGGATGCCGTTGTCACAGGATTTAATCGCTACCGCCCCGGCGTTCAGGCGGTCACGTTTTCTGTCGGTGATTTGTCCATATCTTTTTATATCGAAGTGCGTTTTGTCGATGTCAACTATAACACCCGCCAGGCCACCTATATCCGCTATGTGGTGCAACGGGGCCTATTCAACGGCGTTTCTGGAACCCATTTTTCCCCTGATGAATCCATGACCCGCGACATGTTGGTCACAGTTCTGGGGCGGCAAGCCCGACAGATGGGATTCGCTATTGCGGGAGATCATACTCGCTTTGCCGACGTAGCGGACGATAGGTGGTATACCGCCTACATTGGCTGGGCGGCGGAACAGGGTATTGCCCTTGGATACGCCGGCAATTTCAATGGAAAAGAAGTCCTCACCCGTGAACAGCTAGCCGTATTTCTCCTGCGCTTTGTCGCTTTCTCTGAAGCAGAACTGACCCTGGAAGGTCGCTATACCCCCGACTATACGGATCGGCACCTGGTTTCTTACTGGGCCAGTGACGCCGTGGACGCCACCCTCGCCCTGGGCTTCTTTGAATTACTCGGCGACACGTTCTTCGCCCCCCAGCGATACGCCACCCGCATGGAAGTGGCGCGGGCCATTACCATACTGGTGCGAGATTTTATCGGCGATTGCGATGATGACGATATCACGAACGGTGGCCCCGGCAATAACGGCGGTTCCGATGATGACGATAATGATGAACAATAAGTAACGTTTTATACGATCAAGGCATCTCTACGACTGGTAGGGATGTCTTTTTTTCTCTCATGTGTTATACTTGTATCCATCACAAGATTTGAGGGTGATTGCTATCTATCCAATCTTACTCATTGACATCGGCAGTACATATACAAAAGTAATCGCGGTAGACTTAGATGCCCCCGCAGTGCTCGGCACAGGTGCGGCCCACACCACCATTCAGACAGATGTGACCGCAGGCCTCACCGAGGCCCTTGCCGCCTTGGAGCGGCAGACGGGTACGCTCCTCTTCCGGGCGCGATTCGCCTGTTCCAGCGCCGCCGGTGGACTCGCCATGGTCGCCTCCGGGCTGGTACCCGCCCTTACGGAAAAAGCCGCCCGCATGGCCTGTCTCGGTGCCGGGGCGAAGATAATCCGCAGTTTTTCCTATGGTCTGACGGAGGAAGATATTGCAGAGATCGACAGTTTGGCCCCCGATATTTTCCTCTTGGTCGGCGGCGTGGATGGCGGCAACGAGAAGGTCATCCTCCACAACGCCGAGATGCTTAGCGCCGCAAAGACGGACTTCCCCATTGTACTGGCGGGCAATCGCAATGCCGCCGCCCAGTGTGAGGCATTGCTCCGAGGGCGGGCCATCTATCGGATGGAAAATGTCATGCCCCGTTTGGATGTCTTGAATTTGGAGCCAATTCAGGCACAGATCCGCGCCCTGTTTCTAGAACACATCATCCACGCCAAGGGGTTGAGTCGAGTGGCCGTTGGATTGAGTAGCCCCATTATCCCCACCCCCGCCGCTATGTTGGAGGCGATGGAATTATTGTCCTCCGGCACGGGCGGCGCCGCCGGCATAGGCCAGCTCGTGGCAGTCGATCTGGGAGGCGCTACGACAGATGTCTACTCCATCGCCACAGGAGCGCCCACAGGGGTGAGCACTATCGTCAAGGGCCTCCCGGAGCCATTCGCAAAGCGGACGGTGGAGGGCGATATGGGGATGCGCTACAGCGTCCACGGGATTTTAGAGGCCGTCGGCACAGAGGCCGTGGCCGCCATGAGCGGCTTGGATACAGAGACGGTACAACAACTGGCAGATTGTCTGTTCCAAAATCCGAATACCCTGCCCGACACCCCGGCCCTCAAAGTCTTGGATCGGGCACTGGCCTCCGCCGCTATCGCCACTGCGGTGGCGCGCCACGCCGGGACAATTGAAGAGGTCTATACCCCTCTGGGCCAGACCTTTCTTCAGGTGGGCAAAGATTTGACCGAAGTCGGCACCCTCATCGTCACGGGCGGCGCGATCATCCACAGCCCGGATGCGGAGGAGATCGCCCGACACGCACTCTTTGACGCACGATCCCCCACCTCTCTGCGGCCCAAGGGCACCGATATCTATGTGGATCGTCACTATATTCTCGCATCAATGGGCCTGCTGGCCAAAGCGTATCCCCGAGAAGCCCTGGTTCTGATGAAACAGGCCCTCGGCACAACACACGTGAGGGCGGATGGCAATCCGCCCGTGGTTTGACGGGACGATTGCCATCGCCCTCTACAGATACTATTCATATTCGGAGGTTTCCCATGCCATATTCAGATCGAATGCAGAAAAATCATCTCTACAGCGTATTCCTCGCCCCACGGGGCCTGATCCGGCTGGCAGATCTGGGGCTGCAGATTTCCCAACAGTTCCTCTCCCCTTTTGACAAGCTCATCGGCATGGTGGGCAGGGCCGGAAGCGGTAAGAGTATGCTGGCCAAGGGCATGTTCCCCGGCTTGGAGCTGACCAATGACGACACGGGCCTGAACGTCCGCCCCCTGCCCCTCCTCTCCGCCGTGGAGGACAATGTGGGGTTCTACAGCCCCCACACCTATCATGTGGATATCCACTTTGAGGCAGCCTTCACCCCCATGCATCAACTGGCGGACGCCATCACAGAGGCCGTGGGCATCGGGAAGCGGGTTGTTGTGGAGCATTTTGACTTAGTGCGGCCCTTTATGGACTACAACGCCCATCTGCTCATCGGCATCGGTGAGGAGTTGATTATCACCCGCCCCACTCTCTTCGGCCCGGAGCCACAGGACATTGCGGATATCGTCCATAAGTCCCTCCCCTACCGCTTTATGAGCCACACGGCGGAGGATTTATGCGCCCATTATCTGCGGGAGCACCACGAACTGGACTTTACCCACGCCGACGTGCGCCACGGCTTTATCTTGAGCTTCCCCCACAAACCGGAGATCGACCTAGAAGACCTGTCCCGCTACGTCAACGATCTGATCACTCAAAATCTGCCCGTCTCCTACAAGGACGACAACCACATCTTAGTCGGAGATAAGATCCACCGCTGCACCGGCCCCAGAATGCACGCAGCCCGCACCGGGGATATCCAAAACTTCTCCCTGGCCCAGGAGTTTGTGCAAGAGCCTATCACTAACCGGTTTCTGCTCACCGGCATGGTGGGCAAGAGCGGGCATAATCAGATTGGGGATTTGAATAAGATTGAGCCTATGTAGAGGGTGAAAAAAATCCTGCAACTTCTTTGAAGTTGCAGGATTTTTTAACTGTCCATCTAAAACTCCAATACTCCAAAAAAGAACAGCAATACAATCACGGCAATATTCAAAACCACTGCCACCGGAACCAGTACCTGAAATTTCAGATGCTTCGTCTTATGGCGAAACACCCGCATCCCCAGAAACGATCCGATTCCGCCCATGAGGAATGCACAGCCGATCAAAGTGGCCTCGCTGATGCGCCATTGCTTCTTTTCCGCCTTACGTTTGTCTATACCGTAGAGGGCACAGGTGATGATATTCCACAGCAAGAAGGCGGCTGAGATGATATATGTAAGATGACTACTCATTGTTGTTTCATTCTCCTCTTCCGTATCAAACCCGCAATTCCAAAGGGAATTGCGGGTTATTTCCGTTGTTCTATGTCTCTATTTCTGTGCGTTGACCTTCACGCCCGGCCCCATGGTGGACGCTGTTACACAACTTTTGATATACTGGCCCTTGGCGGCGGCTGGTTTTGCCTTGATGATGGCGTCGATCAAGGTCGTATAGTTCTCCACCAGTTTCTCCGGCCCGAAGGATACTTTGCCAATGGGGCAGTGGATAATATTTGTCTTATCAAGGCGGTATTCGATCTTACCGGCCTTTAATTCGGAGACCGCTTTGGCAATATCGGCGTTCACAGTACCCGCTTTGGGCGTGGGCATCAAGCCCTTAGGACCTAAAAGCTTACCGAGTCGCCCCACTTTGCCCATCATGTCGGGGGTGGTCACAATGGCGTCGTAGTCGAAGAAGTTCTCTTTCTGGATCCGTTCAATCATGTCGTCGCCGCCGACAAAATCGGCGCCGGCGTCTGTGGCCTCCTGCTGGCGCTCATCCTTGCAGATGACCAGTACACGGGCGGTCTTGCCCGTACCGTTGGGCAGGACGACTGCACCTCTGACCTGCTGGTCAGCGTGGCGGGAATCGACGCCCAGGCGGACGTGGAGTTCCACCGTCTCGTCAAACTTGGCGGGACTGGCTTTGATCACAGTCTCAAACGCCTCTTGGGGATCGTACAATTTTGTCTTATCAACGAGCTTTTCGCTCTCTCTATACTTTTTACCTCTGAACAAATTGATTTCCTCCTTAGTGGTTGCCGGACAGTTGTGTCCTCCCACAGATTTCACGCCTTTCGGCAAATAATTAGTCTTCTACGACGACGCCCATGCTGCGGCATGTGCCGGCAATCATCCGCATGGCAGACTCTACAGATGCGGCGTTGAGATCCGGCATCTTCTTCTCGGCGATCTTCCGGATGTCTTCTGAGCTGATTTTGCCCACCTTGTCCTGTTGTGGTACGCCGGAACCTTTATCCAGGTTAATAGCCTGCTTGATCAATGTGACCGCAGGGGGTGTTTTGGTGATGAAACTAAAGGAGCGATCCGCGTAGACCGTGATGACTACGGGGATTGTGACGCCCATGTCATTTTTGGTGCGCTCGTTAAACTCTTTGGTAAACTGGGCGATATTTACGCCGTGTTGACCCAGCGCGGGTCCCACTGGGGGGGCTGGTGTGGCCTTCCCACCGGTGATTTGCAGTTTGATAAATCCAACAACTTTCTGTGCCAAGGTATAAGCACCTCCGATTTTGTAATTATGTGACCGGCTCCACCTGATCTAGTTCGAGATCCACAGGGGTCTCTCTGCCGAACATGGAGACCACTACCCGAACCATATCCCGGTCCGGTTCCAACTCCTCCACCGTGCCGAGAAACCCATCCAGGGGACCATCAATGACCTTCACCGTGTCACCCACGTTGTAGGACAGGACGATCTCGTGTTTCTCCACACCCATGATCTGGATTTCTTCTTCCGTCAAAGGTACGGGGCCGGTAGAACTGCCCACGAATCCGGTGACACCTCTGGTGTTGCGCACTAGGTGCCAGGACTCGTCGGTCATCGTCATCTTAATGAGCACGTATCCGGGGAATATCTTCCGCTCTACGGTTTTGGTCTCGTTCCCGTTGCGCTCCGTTACGGTCTCCATGGGGATGCTGACTTCTAAGATTAAGTCTTGCATCCGTCTGGTTTCTGCGGCTTTTAGGATGGTAGCCGCAACTGTGTTTTCATATCCTGAGTATGTGTGCGCCACATACCACTTCGCCGTCTCTGCCATCGCCCTTACCCGACAACATTGATCAGCGTCCGGACAATCGTACCGGCGACGTAGTCAAAGCCCCAAATGGCAACAGCACAGACGCCCATGACCACCAACACCACCCAAGTGTTGTTCATGATCTGGGATCTACTGGGCCAGGTCACTTTTTTCAACTCGCTGATCAATCCTCTGAACCACTTGACGATGCGGGTGCCGATACCGGGCTTTTTGTCTTTCTTATCTTGACTCATGGTAAGTCCTCCCCTACTTCGTCTCAGTGTGTACGGTGTGCTTGCGGCAGAATCGGCAATATTTGTTCATTTCCATCCGATCCGGCGTGTTTTTTTTGTTCTTCATGGTGTTGTAGTTTCTCTGCTTACAATCGTTACATCTCAAGGTCACTTTCACGCGCAATTTACGGCACCTCCTGTTCTTTTCGCCCCGGAGCTCATTCGGCTCCACGGCATTGCCTCCCTGTATGTTTGACAGTAGTCAGCTTCATTGTTGCAACAACAAAAAAACCTCTCTGCCGACAGGTAGAGTTAGTATACCATAGATAAAACGGCAAAGTCAACGATTTTTTCGCCGACTTTGCCGTTTTATCAATTCTCTATCTAAAAATCCATTTTGGCGTACATTTTCTTTGTAAGAAGATATGAAATAACGAAAACTACTACTGCGATAGCAACTTGCGATAGTGATATGATCCACGGCAATATATCCGCCCTGCCGCCTGCCCAGGAAATAAGTATCATAATAAACCCCGCGGCGAACAAACACCCGGTAAAAACTGCCTCTCCCCTGCTCTCCCCCGCTTTTGTGCTGGCAATTGGGAAAAGCAGTCCGGCCATAATCAAAACCACGCCGAAAACATATGCAAACTGAGCAAATGCCGTCTGTAAGACATGTTCCAAAAGACCTTCATGCAGAACAAATCCTATGCCCAAGATAATCCCAGCGAGCAAAAGCCCCGCTATTGTGGCAAGTAACACGCTGAGATAGATTGACGCTACGACGTCTTTTCTTTTCACAGGCATAGTGAGCTGGAATTTCTCCCATTTAGGAGCATTCTTGCCCCCCATTGCCGCCATAATGGTATAGGGGAACGTGCCTACAGCGACAAGCACAAAAAACGCATAGACAGTAAGATTCCCTGTAATCAGCAAAGCGGCACTCATCGCTAAAGTGAACAACGCTGCGATTGACATATTTCCGCTTGCCGCATAAAAGGAAAATGTCAGTAGGCCTCTCATTGGATTGTTCGTTTTCATGGTCTCTCCCCCTTCACGAGTATGAGCATAATTTCCTCAATGCTCACGGTATCTATCACAATGCCGCCATATTTTTTTGCGGCAGATTCCTTGTCGGTGATCAACACGTCAATCTGGTAATCATGCTTACGGTATGCAAGCACATCCTCTTTGTCAATTTCCGCAAATTGAGCCGCCTTGCAGCGCATTACGCCGTAGTTATATTTCAGCACATCTTTCTTTTCGCTGAAAACAATTGTGCCGTCGTGGATAAACGTAATATAATCCGCCACTTTTTCCAGGTCAGACGTGATGTGGGAAGAAAACAAAACGGAATGGCGTTCATCTTGTACAAACTCTAAGAGCGCATCTAAAATATCGTCCCGGACAATGGGATCCAGCCCGCTGGTGGCCTCATCTAAGACCAATAGTTTGGGACGGTGAGACAGGGCCACCGCAATGGCCAATTTCATGGTCATTCCTCTGGAAAAGGTTTTGATCTTATTCTTTTCAGGCAGTTTGAATTTACGCAAATAGTCCCGAAACAGGCTCTGATCCCAACTGGAATAGATATGCCGCATGGCAGAAGATATTTTCGCCGCCGTCAAATGCTCCGGAAACGGATTTGTATCGTAGACGACTCCGATGTCCGCCCGGATATCGGTGGCTTTATCTGTCATCTCTTTGCCGAAAATTTCAACTGTTCCGCCGTCTTTGATCAGCGTGTTGAGAATGCAGCCAATGGTCGTGGTCTTCCCTGCGCCGTTCTCACCTACAAATCCCATAATCGTCCCGCTGGGGATGGAAAACGAGACATCATTCAGGCAAAAATCCGAGTCTTTGTACGCTTTTCTCAATCCTTTTACTTCTAAAATCTTGTGCATGTTTAATCCTCTCCTCGATAAAATATCTCTAACAGCTCAACCAGTTTTTCAACCGGAATCCCGTTGGTTCTTCCGATTTCGGCGGCGGTTTCCAAGTGTTCCTCCGCCCTGCGCTGCTGTTCTTCTTGAATAAACTCTCTGTTTTGCGCCGCCACAAAGCTGCCCCGCCCAACAGTGGTATCAATGAAACCGTCCCGCTGTAAATCCTCATAGGCCTTTTGGACGGTGATCACACTGACGTGAATTGACCTCGCCAGGGCACGCATAGACGGCAGCGGTGCGCCGGTTTGTAATTCACCGCTCATAATCATGGCCTTGATCTGCATGGTGATCTGCTCATATATGGGCTTACTTGTGCTGCTGCTGATAATAATATCCAGAATAATCGCCCCTCTTTGTTTTGTGTGTACTTATTGAACAAGTACATTATATCAGGACGAGTATGCACTTGTCAACATCTTTTTTTAGAAATCATAAAAAAGCAACGCCGCTGCACAAGCTTTGTGCAGCGGCGCCGTCTTTTCTAACTATACATTTCTAACTGCGAATTGAACACTACCAATCAATCTGCTCCCCCGCCCCACGGCTCACTTTGGAGAAATCCGTTCTCGCAAAGGATATGGTGGACAGGAGCAGGAATAAGGCACCGAATCCCAACAGGAATAGGGCAGATATCCACGGAGTCACGACGAAGCCGCCGATCTCAAAGGCCAATTCCTCTGCAATTAGCTGGGATTGGGGCGTAGCAAGGCGCTCCAAAGAGATTGTTCGGAATAAGGCCACGGCATAGGTCAAGGGATTTATGTAGCTAATATAGGTCAGCGTCGGGGGTAGGTGTTCTAAGGGGATATACGCCCCAGATAAAAAGGTCATAGGCATGGTAATGGCCACGGAAATCACCTGGAAGGTCTGGGTACTCTTCGTATTCGTCGCCAGAAACAGACCAAACCCGGCAAAGACAAAGCCCACAAAAATCATGGCAAGTATCATATAGATAATCGTCAGGGGCGTGGTGATCCGAAATCCGATGAAAAAGCCTATAATAATAATGAGCAATCCCTGCATGGTTCCAATCACCGCCGAGGAGAGAAACTGTCCCCCGGCCACACTGAGCCGGGATACCGGCGAGACCAGCACCTCTTTCATAAACCCGGAGGCCATGTCGTCAATGGTCGTGGAGGAGATCCGGAGGGAAAAATCAAATACCGTGGCGATGGCAATCCCGGCCAGCATGTGGGAGATGGGATTTTCTATATAATCGTTGCGAAAGATGGCACTGAATACGTAGATGAAGAAAAAGGGGAATATAATGGAGAAGATAAGTCGTGTCCGGTTTCTCACAAACTCCTTTAGATTTCGCATACAGAGCGCTAAAACTGTTTTCATGACTTTGTCCCCTCTCTGATCTCTTTTCCGGTGATCTCCAGGAACACGTCGTTCAATGTGCCTTTTTTGAGTTCCAAGTCTGTAATCACATCTTTTTGCTCGCCCAGCACTTGTAGTAGAGTGGGGATATTGCACGCATCTACACGGTAGTATTTTGGCTTTTTGATGTAGTCTAGATTATATGTGTGCAAGAGCCGCTCCAGCTCCTCTGGCCGCTCTGTGGTGATATAGGCCCGATCCTTGGTGTACTGCTTTTTGAGCGCAAAGGGCGTGTCGTTGGCCACAATCTTGCCGCCATCCATAATGGCCACCTGGTTGCAGATCTCCGCCTCGTCCATGTAGTGGGTGGTGAGAAACATAGTGATATTCTTCTCTTTTTGCAGTTTGACAATGTATTCCCAGATATGGGCTCTGGTTTGGGGATCTAAGCCAGTGGTGGGCTCGTCCAAGAATAACACTTTCGGGTAGTGGATCAGCCCCCGGGCAATCTCCACCCGGCGCTTCATCCCACCGGAGAGGGCGCTCACCCGCTTTTTCCGCCACTCGGAGAGTTCTACCAGCTCCAAGACGAAGCTGATCCGCTCATTCACTTCCGATTTGGGAACGCTGTAGAAGACACAGTGCATTTTGAGATTTTCCTCCACTGTCATCTTCTTGTCCAGGGTGGAGTCCTGGAATACCACACCGATGGCACGGCGCACTTCACTCTTCTGGGTGGAGACATCTTTGCCATCAATGCGGAGGATTCCCTCCGTCTTCTCAAAGATGGTACAGAGGGTATTGATCGTCGTGCTCTTCCCCGCCCCGTTAGGCCCGAGAAACGCAAAAATGCTCCCCTCGGCCACATCAAAGGAGATGTTGTCCACGGCTGTGAATTTACCGTATCGTTTTGTGAAGTTTTTGACTTCAATGATTGGGTTCATAGTTCCTCCGTGTTCGTGTTTTGGACTTTTCTCTTTGGAATTATTTCTCATTATAGCATACTGTCTCTGTATTGTCATTTTTGCGATAAATTTGCTATAATAAAAACATATGCCAACAAAGGAGCAGCCCCTATGATTTCGATTGACGCAACCGGTCTCGTCTGTCCCGCCCCCATGGTCAAGACCAGACAGGCCATTGACGCACTCCCGCCCCACGGCGGACAAATTCAAATTCTCGTAGACAACCAGATGGCGGCGGAAAACCTGGAGCGCATGTCCCGCGCCGCTGGCTACGGCTATCTATGCACGGATCGGGGCGGCGGGCGATACGGCATCGCCATCACCGTGGGCACACATACGCCGGAGACGACGGACCAGCCGGGCATCCCGCTTCCCCATGGCGAAGGCGGACTGACAGTAGCCATTGGCCGGGCATCTATGGGGCAAGGCAGTGAGGCGTTGGGTGAGATTCTCATCAAGGGATTTCTCTACACCCTCTCCCAGTTGGACATGCCACCCCGGAGCCTGCTCTTCTTCAACGGCGGGGTCAAGCTGGTCTTATCAGACAGCAACGCCCTGGTCGATCTCCAGGCCCTGGCCGACAAAGGCACACAAATTCTCATCTGCGGCACCTGTGTGGATTACTACGATATCCGAGATCGGCTCGGCGTCGGTGAGATCGCCAACATGCTGGAAATCGTCCAGGAGATGGCCCGGGCCCAGCGCTTGATCCAGTTGTAAAGAGAGGTGGCTTCATGCCGGAAGAAATTCTATTGGTTTTCCCCTCCACCCGTGATGCCATCGCCGGAGAGCGGGCTCTGCTCGCTGCAAATCTGCCCGTCAAGGTCATGCCCATACCGGAATCCCTCTCTGACCAGTGCGGCATCTGCCTCCGTCTCCCACCGGAGTTGCTGGAGGCGGGCCAAACGGTTCTATCAGCGGCGGGGATTGCAATAGCGGGGGTTTATAAGCTGCCTACCGCATAATTACCGGGGTCATCTGCGAACGTTATGGTGTAGCGTTCCGTCGTGAAACGTATAATCAATAAACTCGGGTCGTCCACGCCGCTCCAATGTACGCCATCGTTAAAAAACGGAAGCCAATTTTCTTTTTTCGTTTCAAGATCGGTTAATGCTTCGGCTCTGCCAACGAGATTGATTGTGTATGCGCTGGAATTGATGCATACACAGGCTTTATTATTTTTGCTAATTCGTTCCGCATACGGCCTGTCCGTAGCCGTATTAAACGTCAGCCACTTTATGCCGTCGGCTCTTGTAATACAAAACGTGGTGGCAGACGGGTAGCCATTCTCATCAATCAGGGAAAGTGCGGCGTAGCCCTCCATGCCGCCCAATTTATACTCTGCCATAGAGTTGACGAGTTCTTCTGCTCTTTTAACAACTTCTTGATTCATTTTTCAACAACCTTTCTGATTTTTCATTAGCATATCATGTTAAACGTAACAACAGTGTGTCTTGTTTGAGAAAATAAAACCCGGGGCTGACGCTTTTGCATCAGCCCCGGATTGGTTCGCTTAAAACCGCTTGTTCTTCTTCTTCCTGGCCGCCTCGGACTTTTTGCGGCGCTTCACGCTGGGACTCTGATAATACTCCTTCTTCCGCAGATCAGAGAGCACACCCGCCTTGGCACAGTTACGCTTAAATCGCTTTAGCGCACTGTCTAAGGACTCATTATCCTTTATTCGGACTTCCGACACTTATATCCCTCCCTCCAAATACGTCCACATCGGACGTTTTAAGGGCCATATCAATCATCATGGCTTTTTTACACTTATAGTATTATAATCTTCCCCGCCCAAATTGTCAAGAAAATAATTACAGGGGTTTTAGGATCAGATTCATCAGTTTATTCTGCACATAGATGACTTTGACAATCTGCACCCCTTCCAGCATCCGTCGGATTTTTTCGTTTTCCCTTACGATTTCTAGCACCTGGGCCTCTTCGGCGTCCATGGGAATCACGACAGAGGCGCGGAGTTTACCGCCCACCTGGACGGCAATCTCTGTCTCCGCCGCCACCAATTTCTCCGGATCATACTGGGGCCAGGGGGCGCTCATGGCAGTGCCGGCGAAGCCCTGTATTTCCCACAACTCCTCGGCGATGTGAGGGGCGAATGGAGATAGGAGCGCGAGTAGGGCCTTAGTATCTCCCCGGTTCGGTTTCGTCTCAGAAAAGGTGTTGACCAGTGTCATCAGAGCGGCGATGGCGGTGTTGAACTTCATGTGATCAATATCCTCGCCCACCTTCTTAATGGCTTGGTGGATCGCCACTTCGTTTTCCGGCGAATACGCCTCGTCGCCCTCTAATCTGGTTTCCGTCATGTTCCAGACCCGATCTAAAAACCGCTTACAGCCCTTGACCGCCTGGGACGACCAGGGCGCAACTTTCTCAAAATCGCCGATGAACATGATGTAGAGACGAAACGTATCCGATCCGTATTCCGCAGTCACGTCATTGGGGTTGATTACGTTGCCCCGGGACTTACTCATCTTCTCCCCGTCCTCGCCCAGGATCATACCGTGGCTGGTGCGGCGGGCGTAGGGTTCTTTTGTCGGCACGATGCCGAGATCATAGAGGAACTTGTGCCAAAACCGGGAGTATAACAGGTGCAGGGTGGTATGTTCCATACCGCCGTTGTACCAGTCCACCTGATGCCAGTATTTGATAGCGTCTTGGCCCACCAGGGCCTGATCATTTTTCGGGTCCATATAGCGCAAGAAATACCAAGAGGAGCCGGCCCACTGGGGCATGGTATCCGTCTCCCTCGTGGCGGGGCCGCCACAGGTGAGACAGATCGTAGAGGTCCATCCTGTCATGGCCGCCAGAGGAGATTCTCCCGTGTCAGTGATCTCATAGTTTTCTACCTCCGGCAACAGGAGAGGCAATTCGCTCTCCGGCAGGCCAACGTGACCGCATTTTGCACAATAGACAATGGGAATCGGCTCGCCCCAATACCGCTGACGAGAGAATACCCAATCCCGGAGCTTGAAGTTGACTTTTTTCTCCCCCAGCCCTTTCTCAATGAGCCACTGCGTCACACGCTCCTTGGCGTCCTCCACTGTGAGGCCGTTTAGAAAGCCGGAGTTGATCATCAAGCCCGTATTACAATCAGTGAAAGCGGCCTCGTCAATATTCCCGCCCTGTACCACTTCTACGATGGGCAGATCAAATTTCTTGGCAAATTCCCAATCCCGCTCATCGTGACCCGGTACGGCCATGATGGCCCCGGTGCCGTAGGTAATGAGGACATAGTCGGATATAAAGATGGGGATTTCCTCTCCCGTGACGGGGTTGATGGCCGAAACGCCTTGGAGCCGCACCCCAGACTTTTCTTTGGCCAGTTCTGTCCGCTCAAAATCGCTCTTTTTTGCCGCTCGCACCTGATAGCTCTGCACTTCCCCGGCGTTTGTGAGTTTCGGCATCCATTTGGCCAGCATCTCATGTTCCGGGGCGATGACCATATAGGTGGCGCCAAATAGCGTATCGGGCCGGGTGGTGAAGACCCGGAGGGTATCCCCCTCCGTCGTGGCAAAGTCCACTTCAGCGCCCTCTGAGCGGCCGATCCAGTTCTTCTGCTGGACACGGACCCGCTCAATATAATTCACATCGTCTAAATCATCCAAGAGCCGCTGGGCGTACTGCGTGATTTTCAGCATCCATTGGCTCTTATTTTTTCGCACAACCTCACTGCCACAACGCTCACAGCCGTCGTTGACAACCTCTTCGTTGGCCAAGACGCATTTACAACTGGTGCACCAGTTGACGGGGATATTGGCCTTATAAGCTAGGCCCTTGTGGAACATCTGAAGGAATATCCATTGTGTCCACTTGTAGTAATGAGGATCTGTGGTGTCCACTTCCCGATCCCAGTCAAAGCCAAAGCCCAGCATCTGGAGTTGCTTGCGAAATTGCGCAATATTTTCCCGTGTCACTTGGGCGGGCTGGACTTTATGTTTGATGGCATAGTTCTCCGTCGGCAACCCAAAGGCATCGTACCCCATGGGGTACAGGACATTATAGCCTTCCATCCTACGCTTCCTGGTGATAATATCCATGGCCGTATAGGGGCGAGGGTGTCCCACATGGAGCCCCTGACCCGAGGGATACGGAAACTCTACCAGGGCATAGAATTTAGGCCGTACATCCCCCGTAACAGCGGCATAGGGCTTCTCTGTCAACCACTGATCCTGCCACTTTTTCTCAATGGCCGTAAAATCGTATTTCATCGACAATCCACCTTTACTAATGAGCAATTGACAACCGTGGCGTCGCCTTCGACGACCCCCGTATTGTTAATTGCCCATTGCTACTTGCTACTCTTAAATAACAACTTCCTCTGCGTCGCCCCAGAGGCGTTCTAAATTATAAAATTCACGGATTTCTTCTAGGAAGACATGGACGACTACGCAACCGAAGTCTACGAGCACCCAGCCTCCAGCCCGATAGCCCTCTTTCCGTAGGGGCGGCTCACCGTGCTCCTCCAACACTTCTTCTAACGCATCCGTCAAGGTCTTTACATGGGTGGTGCTGGTGGCGGTACAGATGACAAAATAATTGGTCAAAACCGTGAGATCCTCAGTTTTCAATACCGTAATAGCTTTGGCATTTTTACTGTCCAACGCCTGGACAGACAGTTTTGCTACCTCCAAAGGTGATAACATATAATTCCTCCTTAACGGCCCCAGTTCAGGTGGGGCGTTCCGCTTGTCGTAAAAAAGGCACCGGTTGCGTCTCTGGTGAGAATTTCAAGGTCTTCCGCCTCTATCCGCCAAGTAAATGGGTTGAAGTATTGGTTGACGAGCGCGACCCAGGGCTCCACATAGAGCGTGACATAACTGATCCCGTTGACACTGTCGTTGATATTGGCAATACTGCTGTCAACGGAGTGGAACCGGATATCTTCCTGATCTAAATACAGGAACTCGCGGGCAAACCAGCCCATATTGGCTGCAGAGAGATCGGTCTCCACGTTGGCCATGAAAATCCGGACGAGGTCGTCCACGACTAGGAGTGTTCTCGCCTGCAACAACTGGTCGGCAAGGGCCTGAAGGAAGTCGTGCTGGACACGGATCCGCTGGATATCGCCCTCCACATAGCTCCGATAGCGCACCAACTGCATGGCCTGATAGCCGTTAAGCCGTTGGTATCCCGGTTGCAAATTGATGAAGAGATCTTGGCACGGATCTTCGTACCACATCCGCACCGGCACATTAAAGTATACGCCGCCATCCGGCAGTGCATCAACCAGGGCGATAAACCCCCTTAAATCTAGGGTAACCCAGTTGTTCGCTCTGTAGCCAACTAATTTGGCCACTTCATCTGTCAGCGCTTCCATATAGTGGTCGTAGTCTCCGTCTAAACGGGTATACAAGTTTTTGACGGAGTTGATTTTCTTTATGCCCCATGGCACGTTGACCACTGTGTCCCTGGGGATACTGAGAACGTCCATGGTGCGGTTTTCCGTATCAAAGAGAATCAGCATCACCACATCGGTACCGCCGAACTCGTCGTCTTCGCCGGCCAACAGGATGGTAAAGACGCCATCTCGCCAACCGTGGCTCACCTCGTCTGAAGGTTCTTCTTCGTTATTTGCGTGATTGATCCCCTCTGGATGCCGTCTGGGCGGATCGATTGGGTCTATATCCGGGGGGACAATCCATAGCATAAACGCGGCATAAGCGCCACCGAGAAACACGACGACGATAACCAGGAAAATCACCATTACCTTAAGGACCCGGCGGCCACTCCCACGCTTTTCCGGTTTTTCCTGTCTCTCGTGTCTTTGTTCTTGTCTCTGTTGTTCTCGATCTTCTCGTCTTTCAGTCCGTTTTCCGGAACTTCCGAATATCTTCAATTTTATTCACCTACCGTACCAATCTATGGCCGCTCTTGTGCGGGGGTGCGGGGGCAAGCCCCGTGCTCGAAGTTCTTCTAAACTCAACTGCAGGCCATATTCTACTGCGGTGTCCAGAGCTGTATACGCCATTTCCCGCAACTTGGAGACTTCCGCGAATTTCCTGCCCGGCTCAATGTAATCGGCCAGATATAAAATCTTGTCCGCAAGGGACATGTCAGGCCTGCCTGTGGTGTGGCAGGCGATGGCCGAAAATACCGTATCACACACACCAAACTCGTATCGGGCAATGGCTGCCCCCGTTTTGGCATGGAGCAATTTTCGACACTTTTTTTCCATATCGTCGGGTATCATATCATACTTTTGGCAAAGCCGCAACTGTTCCGCCAAATCAAATCCCTTGGTGATGTCGTGCAAAATCGCGGCCTCCCGCGCCTGATCGACATCCGCATTCCAGCGCCGCGCCAGTTGAACCGCCTCTGTTTCCGTACCTTGGACGTGAATCACCCGACTTGGCAAGAGCATGGAATAGGCCTGTTCTCTCAACCAAGAAAATTTTACTTGCGCTCCGTAATATCCGCGGCGGATCAGCTCCCTGTAAACCGTCTCCCCTGTCAACTCTACCCCCTGCCGAGCGGCTAGCGTGTCTCGTATCTCTGTTGAGGATAGCGCCAGTATATCGTGGTATATCCGCGCCGGTTCTATGCCGTACAGGTCTTTGATCCGTCCCATATAGGCCGCAATCTCGCCTCCCTGCCCCTGTTCCCGGGCAAATACGGCAGGGGTGGCCAGCCGTATCAGCTCCTCTGCCCTGTGCCACTGCTCGATAGATAAAAACATGTCCGTCCCCAAGAGCAGGAAAAAATCCGCCCCCAGATGCTGCGCTTTGAGGGCCTTCACCGTATCCACCGTATAGCTGGGGCCGGGGCGCTTGATCTCCATATCCAACACTTGTACCAACTCTTCTCCCGCGAATAGGAGTTGGGCCAAGCGGTGTCGATCCCCCGGTTCAGGACTCCCCGCCGGCAGGGGTTTGTGGGGCGGCGTCCCTGTGGGAACCACATAGAGCCTATCCAGTTCCAGGGCGTCTATCGCCGCCCGTGTCGCCACCAAGTGGCCGCGATGGGGCGGATTAAAGGTGCCGCCAAAAATCCCGATTCGCATGGATTTTCCCTCCGATGGACACTACTCTTTGACCAGCCTAATCCGTTGTTCCGGTTTTAGCTTTGGATTGGGTCGATACAGGACAAACTTCGACCCAATGACCTGCACCGGTTCGGCATCACACAGCTCCACCAGGGCATCACAGGCCTCTCTGGAGGTCTGTGGTGCGCTTTCCAATACCTTGCCCTTGATGATCTCCCTGGCGGTCAAGGCATCTTGCACCTGTTTGATCACCATGTCGGTAATTCCGCTTTTGCCGATGTGAACAATGGTCTCGGCACGGCTCCCGATCCCCCGCAGTTGTGCCCGCTGTTTACTGGTCAACATACTCTTTCTCCCACTTTTTCTTAAATTCTTGTAACGCCTTGCCCCTGTGGGACAGGCGATTTTTTTGTTCTGATGAAAGCTCTGCGGCGGTCTGTTCCAGTTCCGGCACATAGAAGATGGGGTCATAGCCGAATCCCCCGTCTCCCTGGGGGGCGTAGAGCAGTTCCCCGTGCCACTCCCCCTGGGCTATCATCTCCCGGCCATCCGGAAAGATGCAGACGATGGTTGACACAAATTTTGCTCGGCGATTTTGCTCACCCTCCATCTGGTGGAGCAGGTACGTAAACCGATCTTGATCTGTCTTGCAATTGTCGCCGCCGTAATAGGCGGAATCCACACCGGGTGCGCCATCCAGAGCCTCTACCATCAGGCCGGAGTCGTCGGCGATGGCGGCCTGGCCGGTGATATCTACCACGGCTCTGGCTTTGAGCCGGGCGTTTTCCAGAAACGTCCGCCCCGTCTCCTCTACGACAAAATCCAACCCCGCCTCCCGCTGGGATCGGACAGTATGGCCCATCCCCGTGAGAATCTCCCGGAGCTCTTTTAGCTTTTTCTCATTGTTGCTGGCTAGAATCAACTCCATAGATGTCTACTCCTCTAGCAGTGCCTGGACAAATTGTGGCGCGTCAAAGGGCATCAGGTCTTCTGCTTTTTCCCCCACGCCGATGAATTTAACAGGTACGCCCAGGTCATGGGCAATGGCAAAGACAATCCCGCCCCGGGCCGTACCGTCCAGTTTTGTCAGGACAATCCCGGTGGTATGGGCGCTCTCTCTGAATACTTTGGCCTGTTGGAGGCCGTTTTGTCCCGTTGTGGCGTCGAGTACCAGAAGGGTCTCCCGGCTGGTATCCGGCAGTTCCCGGTCAATGATCCGGTTGATTTTCCCAAGCTCCTGCATGAGATTCGTCTTGTTGTGGAGCCGGCCCGCCGTATCCACAATGACCACATCCGCACCACGGGCCTTGGCCGCCTGGAGCGCATCAAAGACGACAGCGCCAGGATCCGAGCCCTCTGCGTGTCGGACAATATCCGCCCCGGCCCGGTCAGCCCAGATGGTGAGCTGCTCCGCCGCCGCCGCCCGGAAGGTGTCGCCCGCCGCGAGAAGAACTTTTTTTCCCGCCTTGGTATAGTGGGTGGCTAATTTCCCGATGGTGGTCGTCTTCCCCACGCCGTTGACGCCCATGACAAAAATCACAGAGGGCGTCGTGGTCAACTGCATAGTCGGATCGCCGACGGATAGAATCTCCGTCAAAATCTCTGTCAGGGCCGCCCGCAGTTCTTCTGCGCCCCGGAGTCCCTTGGCCTTGGTGATCTCCCGTAGGCGTTCAATCGCCAATGTGGCCGTCTCCACACCCAGATCGGCCAGAATCAACGTATCTTCCAGTTCCTCGAAGAAGTCCTCATTGGCCCCGGTAAAGCTGTCAAACATACTGGTCAAACCGATTTTAATCTTATCAAAAAAGCCCATTGCGTGTTACCCTTTCTATCCTCAGGCACTTACGGCCTGTTCTGCCTCTTGCAAATCCACATGAATCACCCGGGATACGCCCTGCTCTTGCATAGTGACGCCGTAGAGAACGTCCGCCTCTTCCATTGTGCCGCGGCGATGGGTGATGGAGATGAACTGGGTCTTGTCCGCCAGCCCTCGCATGTATTGGGCAAAACGTAAGACATTGGCCTCGTCCAACGCCGCCTCGATCTCGTCCATGACGCAGAAAGGCGTTGGACGGATCTTCTGGATGGAAAAGTACAGGGCGATGGCCACAAAAGATTTCTCCCCGCCGGAGAGCAATGTGATGGTTTTCAGGCTCTTGCCCGGCGGCTGGACGCGGATATCAATCCCGCACCCTAGGATATCCGTCTCGTCTTCCAATTCTAACGCGGCCTTGCCGCCGCCGAATAGTTCTGTAAAAGTCTCCTGGAAGCTGAGATTGATCCGCCGGAACTCCGTGGTGAAAATCTCTTCCATCTCTCCGGTAATGCCGGTGATAATCTCCTCCAGCTCGCCTTTTGCCTTTTCAATATCATCCCGCTGCTCTGTCAGAAAGGCGTAGCGGGCGCCCACGATCTCGTACTGCTCAATGGCGCCAATATTGGGTGTACCCAATGCGGATATCTCCTGTTTTAGTTTTGCAGCCTCCCGGCTGGCGGCGGGGACGCTCTCCAACGCCTGTCGGACTTCTTGGGCGGCGGAATGGCTCAGCTCGTAGTTGTCCCAGAGTCGATCTATGATCTGTTTCTCCTCCATATCGGCAGCCAGCCTTTTCTGCTCTAACCGGGCGCATTCTCGCTCCATGTTAAGGATTTCCCGGTTTTTCTCCTGCATGGCACGATCTGCGTTGGTGCGCCGGGCCTCTAAAGCCAGCTTTTCCTCACCGATGCGATTTAATTCCTCGTTGCAAGCATCAATCTGCCCCCGATATCCGCCGATGGCCGTTTCTTTTTCAGATATCTGATCACCCATCTGGTTGCTTCGGCTCTGCAGGGTTTCAACTTGCCGCTGTTTTTCCGCCCGATCCCCGGATAGGCTGCCTGATAACTCTTTTAGTTCCTCTGCGGAGCGCAAAGCGGCCTCTCGCTCCGCTGCCAGGGAGGCGCGCTTAGCCTGCAGATCGCCCAACTGGAGATTTAGCGCCTCCCGGACGGCGGCTAGATCCGTCTGGCCACGGGTGACGGCATCGGCCTGTTCCCGGTATTGGATCAATGCCTGTTCTCCGGCGGCAATGGAGACTTTCAAATGCGCAATCTCCGCTACGTGGGCCGCTACTTTTGTCTGGATATCCGCCATTTCCTGCTCTAGCTCCTGACAGGTATCCTGTATGGAGTCGATCAACATGTCGTGGGAGTGAAGGGTTCCCTCTAATTTTAATACGCTGTCCTCCACTTGCCGGAGTTCCCCACGGCTCACATCCAATTGGGCCGTAGCGCTTTTTAGCTCCAGCTCCAGGGCGTCTAGCTCCGCTTTTGATTGTTCCAGCTTCTCCGCCGTGTTCCGGCGCTTGACTTCCAGCTTTTTGAGCTCATTGGCACGGGACAAAAAGCCCGCCGCCCTGGCAGACGATCCCCCCGTCATAGATCCCCCGGCACTGATGACCTGACCGTCCAGGGTCACCAGTTTGAACCGGTTGTCATAGGCTTTTGCAATCTGAATGGCATGGTCCAAAGTCTCTACAATGACCGTACGGCCCAGGAGATTTTGATAGATAGGCGCAAATTTGGCATCAAACCGCACCAGATCCAGGGCGAGGCCTACGAAGCCATCTCTGCTCTCCAAGCTCTTCTCCGTCAAGCGGCTACCTCGGATGGCGCTGATGGGGAGGAATGTGGCCCGTCCGGCCTCCTGCCGCTTTAAGTAGTTGATGGCAAATTTGGCATCCTCCGGCTTGTCCACGATAATGTTCTGACTGCTGCCCCCCAGAGCGGTCTCAATGGCCAGGGCGTAAGGATCGTCTGTGGACACAAGATTCGCCACGGGGCCGTGGAGCCCTTTGAGCCTGCCCCGTGTGGCCTCTTGCATCACCTGTTTGACCGCCTTGGTAAACCCCTGGTACTCCCGCTCCATCTCGCTGAGCAGGGCGATTCGGCTCTCAACGGCACCACACTCGATGGTTAAGCTGTTGACCTCGAACCGCAACGCGCCGACCTTGCTCTCCCGGCTGCCCATCTTCATCTCGTGGCCTCGGATCATGTTGCGCAGAGTCTCCCGCTCGGCGCGAGCCCCTTTGAGTTCCTCCTCACAAGCCTTGTGCTCCGCTAGAATTTCCTCCAGTTTCCCGTGGGTCTCGTCATAATCTTTCTTGCAGACTACATCCCGGTCACAGAAGGCCTGACGGGATGACCGCCGGGCGGACAATCGCTCCCGCTCTCCGGCCAGAGCAATACTTCCTTCGCTCTCCTGTCTTAATATTACATTTAGCGCACTGGCCTGATCCCCCAAAGACTGATTCGCCTCGGACACTTGGCTGAGCACGGTCTCCGCCTCTTGGGCGTGTTGGGCCAGATTTTTTTCGATCTCCGCAATTCGGGCCGTGCGCTCATCAATCTGACTTTGAATGGTATCTTGCCGTCCCGCCTGCTCGTTTAGCTCTGCGGCGAGGCGCTCTGCTGTCTCGGCGTTGTTCTTGATCTGGGCCTCCAATACAGCCACGGCGCTCTCCGCCTCGGCTGTCTGAGCCGTCAGATCGCCGATCCGCCGCCGTACTTCCTCGGCCTGGGTATCTTTTTCCCGCATGTCCTCGGAGAATGTCTCCGATTCTCTGTACATCTGTTCCAGGGTCTCCTGTCCCGTCTGAAACCCCGTCTTGGCGGTCTCATAGTCCGTCTCTAATTGTACCGCCTGTTCTTTCAACCGGTCGAGCTGGGTCAGCCAGAGGGATATCTCCAATGCCCGGAGCTGGTCCCGGAGCAGGAGGTATTGCTTCGCCACTTCCGCCTGATGACGCAATGGTTCCACCTGAAGAGAGAGCTCTGCGATCTTATCACGGATCCGGGTCAGGTTCTCCTCTGTCCGCATGAGCCTGCGCTCCGCCTCCTCTTTCCGATGGCGGAACCTGGATATCCCCGCCGCCTCCTCAAAGATATCTCGGCGATCTACGCTCTTTAAGGACAAAATCTCACCGATCCGGCCCTGGTCGATGACGGCGTATCCGTCCCTGCCCATACCCGTATCCATGAGAATCTCGTGGACATCTTTTAAGCGCACCGTCTCCCGGTTGATGGCGTATTCGCTCTCCCCGCTGCGGTAATAGCGGCGGGTGATCATCACCTCGTCCTGGTCTAAGTGGAATATCCGTCCGCTGTTGTCGAGGATCAGGCTCACCTCGGCAAACCCCACCTGGTTGCGCCGCTCGGTGCCGCCGAAGATGACGTCCTCCATCTTGCCGCCCCGCAGGGTACGGGTACTCTGCTCTCCCATGACCCAGCGGATGGCGTCGGAAATATTAGATTTGCCACTGCCGTTGGGGCCGACAATGGCTGTGATCTGCTTTTCAAATGTCAACCGGGTCTTTTCCGGAAAGGATTTGAATCCCTGTATCTCAAGGGCCTTTAAATACACACTGCTACACTCCTAGCTTGTGATTCGCTTCTACACAAGATATAGTATATCTGATTTCGCCAAGTTTTTCAAGTGTAGAATATCTATTGTTTTTGAATTATCTGTGAGTCTCTCACGCTCAACCGAACCTTTTGCATTTCCAATACGCTATTCTTTATCCGCTCAAACTGTTTTGAATAACCAAAACAATCTGCCACAGCTTTCTCGAATACTAGCCTGTCTTTTTGCTGATATTCTTGAGCCGTTGTCATAATCTTCCGTCCGAGCAGCGGTTTGAATGCTTTGAGAATTTTTTCCGAATCACTTTTAGACAGACGGCGAGGGTCAAGCATCAGGATTTTTTTAGTGTTTTCCGCCCGGTTATCTAAGGCACCCAAGCCTTTGGGAAACCCTGTTGCCTCAGCATAAAAAATACCAATGATGGAGTTAAAAAGTGCGTGGCATAATGCGAGGTCTACTGTTTTCGATAAAGGATTAAACCCTATTGCCCGTTGGTTAATTTGTGCGGGTTCGTCAAGCAAGCCGTAAAATATACGGCGTTCGGGATTCATGCCTGTAAATAATCGAATTTTATGACTGCCTGATAATTTTCCGTCACTAAGATTCTGCCAAAATACATTTTTGTTGGGAACAGATTGGTTGATATGCCCTTGATAACGGTCTATCCAATCAAGGGTTTTTTGATGTCCAAGTGCGGAAAGTTCTTCAATCGTTTTATCGCAAACAAAAGCAGGCGTGTCTGCCTGTGCAATTAGATATTTGCAATCTTTCGCACTCTTAAAAACACGCTCAATGTAGTCGCTATCAACATCATTTTTATTACGTAAGTAGTAAATTTCATCTTGCCCTGTTTTCATTCCACGAAACACTTCAAAAAACTCGGTGACAGGACAAAGAATTTCTCTGAAGTCCGAAAGCCAATCAATATCGTAGAAAAAAGAATTGAGCGCTATATTCATTTGAAGTAATTTCTCAATCTTCTCAAGCGTGTACTGTCTAAAAGATAGAAGTTCAGGAACAATGGCTGCTTTCAATTTAATTGAATCAATTATTTGAGCTGTATCCTCATCAGATATTTCAGCCAACACCTTATGGATTAATCCAAAATGAATTTTATGGTTTGCCGCAGCATGTTGGGGCGTTTGCTTCTTTTTCATAAACAGCATAACCGTGACAACATCGGCATTGTTAAACCATTTTCCATTTCCGTTTGCTATTATGCTTTCGACAGTATAGTAATGGTTTAATACTTTGAAAAAATTCTGACCCGCAAGTGTGCCAAGCCATGAATTTGAAGTGACAACAGCAACAGAAGCACCATCTGCAAGGCCTTCATAAAGGTAGAGCAAAATTGCTTGATAAAGGTCGGCTCTTCTTGATAGGCTCATTCCGATTTCGGAGTACACACGCTCTATTGTCGCCGCTATACGCTTGCTTTCCTCACGCCCCTCTTGATCGAACGCAACAAAAGGCAAGTTTGAAACAATGCTACCCCACTTTGGAAGTTGGTAGATTTTTCTCTCACCATTTTGTGGATCAGTAATTTCAACTTCCTTATTTTCATATAGATCAAAAGCATTTGAGCGGAACAACAAACTCGGCAGATTCATTGCAGTTGCTCTCGTCATTGCTAAGTTTGATACCTGCAGGGGGAAAGTAAATTTATCAGCGGCATATGTAGTCGCAAAAGCCGCCTCAATTCCGATTGCAGGTTCTTTCACATCAAGAATTTCTTTAGCTATTGTCCCCGTGCCACAGCAGGGATCAATTGTAGGTGCAGTTAAATCAATAACGCCCGATTTAACGAGTATTTCAGCGAGTTTTGGCGGTGTAGTAAACACGCCTGCAACACTCCGCTTAAACTGGTTTACGCTGTTTTCAAGAACGGACTGTAAAGCAGTTTGTGGCATTTGGTCTAACCCATTTTCAGATAAGAAAGCGTTATAATCTGTCAAATCAGTCCACGCCGCATTCGGCAAAAGTTCACCGTATGGCACTGCTTCAAATATATTGAAAAAGTCACACTTATCTGTAATTTCTTCAAAGACTCTCAACGCATCAGCGGGCGACATATCTTCATTGACTGTTTCAACAACTACCGCTGGATTGTGATTTCCTTTTATCATGTGAGCGAATGTGAGTTTGTTAATCCAGTTCAAGAGTACAAATTTAGCATAAACGGAAAATTTATCAGTTCCGTCAAATTTATATTCTTTTTCCACACTTCGCCACCAATGCGAAACGTGCGATGCGATTACGGTATTCTTGACGCTCATTGCAAAAATATGCTCTGAAGTAATAACCTTATTCCGCCTTATGAGCTCTGTCAAAACAGTATCTGTAATAATATCTCCAATTTTTGCAGGACGCAATTCTCCAGAAACAAAAAATCCGTTAATTTCACTTAGAATTTCAGAAATTAAAGTTTCCCAATCCGCTCTATACGTAACAACATCCCCACGGGTACGGATGTGATTTGTTTTATCCCATTCTCTTGCCTTAACCCAAGCCTCATCGTTTTTAACATACAAAACACCATAAGCAAAATTCCAAATGATACAGCTATTAACCCCAAGTACATCCGCCTTACGCTGAGCGTCAGCAATAAACGCCGAATCGGTTATCGACACATCAGGCATTTTAATTTCCCAACCTTGCAATACTTGAGTTCGGGCGGTATCGCCGCACACAAAAACATCGGGGAACATTCGCTCTTTCCCCGTGTTAAGTGTGCTTTCTCCACCGATTGATTTTATTTGCCAAGTGTTACGTTTGACAATTGAATCCATCAATTTGATGAGCTCAATCGCCTCACTGCGCTCGTTATTCACTTTTGAAAAACGTGGCATTTCACTCACTCTCCGAATCTCTCTATTAACGGGCTGATATATAAATGCTCCTTCGTGCTTTCAGGCATTGAAGACCATGCTTCGCACAGGCGCTTTTCGGCAACATCTATGTAGTCAATCTCACCACGTTTGAATAGTGCAACATCCTCGTTTTTTTCAATTCCAATAAAATTTCGGCCCTCAAGCATTGCCGATACCAAAAAGGACCCGCTGCCGCAGGCATTGTCCAATATAACGTCACCCGCTTGTGTATATGTACGAATCAGATAACGACCGAGCTCAACAGGCTTTTGCGTTGGATGAAGAACCTCACCCTCTGATTCAGCCGTTTTAACATAAATAATGTCAGTTGGATAACGTTCGCCATTGCTATGAACACGAACAGGCTCAAAATCGCCATAACAACCGCTCAATTGGTTCTTCCTAACTCCTTTATCATAGGCTGCACCCTGTCCCATTTGAGGATTGTAGGTGGGCTGCCGCCGATAAAAAATACAAATATCCTCGTGTTTGCGGAGCGGTTGCTTTTTTGCGTTCAGAAAATTAGTAGGCTTTGACTTTTCCCAAACCCATTTATACTTAAACAATTTCTCTTGACTTAAAATCAATTTTGCCGTAAACACCCCGTGCGAAGTTAGCGCAATGACACCATTCGGTTTCATAATGCGAAGATACTGCTCCCACAATCGGTCAAGTGGGATATAGCTGTCCCAAGCGTTTTGCGTTATGCCATACGGCAAATCACAAAGGATCATATCAATTGATTTACCTGGAATATCTTTCATTTTTTCAAGACAGTCAGCCTCAAATACACGGTTCAATTGACCGTTTAAATCCGGAGTACTATAAGTTGCTCTCATTGCAAGTGACATTTCATCCACCCAGCTTTCTGCGGCTCAAGTGCTGTATATTTTGTATTATAGCATGGCTTCTTCAGAAAAAAAAGATGCGCCCTCAAGGTTTCAAAAATTTTTACGCCCCCAAGCGCCGCAATGCGGCGGCGGCGGCGGCCTGTTCGGCCTCTTTTTTACTCTTCCCCACGCCGTGTCCCACGGTCTCGTCCCCCAGCTTCACTTCTACGGAAAAGGTCTTCTGATGATCCGGGCCTGTGGCGTCTAAGAGGTGATACGTCACGTTTTGTCCGTTTTTTTTCTGGGTCAGCTCCTGGAGGGCCGTCTTGTGATCCTGCGCTGCTGTGGGGTGATTCTCCTCCAGGCTCTCGCCCAGCAGTTGCAATATAATCTTCTCCACCTGCTCCATGCCGGCATCTAACAGAATGGCGGCAAAAATCGCCTCCACCGCATCGGCCAGGATAGAGGGCCGGTTTCGCCCGCCGCCCAAACTCTCGCCTTTGCCCAGGTAGAGGTGTTCTCCCAGGTCGAGCTTCTCTGCAATTTGAACCAAGCTCTGCTCACAGACCAGCTCCGCCCGGAGTTTCGTCATCTTTCCCTCCGGCATGTTGGGCCGATGGTGATACAGGTACTTGGCCACCGTCATCCCCAAGATGCTGTCCCCGAGAAATTCCAACCGCTCGTTGCACTGGACAGTTCCGTTGCGAGTCTCGTTGGCGTAAGAGCTGTGGGTCAGCGCCATCTGTAAGAGGGATTTATCCCGAAAGGTATAGCCCAGCTTTTTTTCTAACTTTGTCATATTGCCTCCAGTAATCGGGCTATATCAAAACGGGTCGTCGAGGACGCCGACCCCTGCGCATTGTAGAGGTCAGCCTCTGGACGTCCCGTTCTTGTCGTTTTGATACAGCCCGATCATTGCGCTATTTTCTACTCTTTTTCAAGTTTGATCTCGTCTATGTTGTCCCGGATATCCTGAATAATCCCCGATGCCGTAATATCCCGGGCCTGTCGGATGGCGCTGCGGATGGCGTAGGCCGTGGAGTTACCGTGGGCCTTGATCACGGGTTTGGATATTCCCAAGAGCACCGTGCCGCCAATCTCCGCGTGGTCCAGTTTCTTTTTTAATCCCCGGAGTCCGCTTTTCACCAGAAGTGCGCCCAGCTTGGTCTTTGTACTCTTTGTGAGGGCATCTTTCAACTCGCCCATGAGACACATGGCCGTCCCCTCAATGGTCTTGAGGAGGATATTGCCGGTAAAGCCGTCAGTCACCACCACGTCCACGCCGCCCAGCATCACTTCACGGCCCTCTACGTTACCGATAAAATTCAACTTCCCCGCTTCTCTCGCCGTTTCCAGGAGTGCGTATGTCTCCCGCTGTAGCTCTGTCCCCTTGCTCGGCTCTGAGCCGTTGTTGAGCAGTCCCACCCGGGGGTTGCTCTGTCCCATCACGTTTTTGGCGTAATATGCCCCCATATAGGCGAACTGGAGCAGATATTCCGGCGTACACTCCGCATTGGCCCCGCAGTCGATGACCAAAGCACCTGTCTCCCGGTTGGGGATCACAGGGGCTAAGGCCGCCCGGCGGATACCCTTGATCCGCTTGGGTATCAGCGTCGCCCCGGCTAACAGCGCACCCGTGTTTCCGGCGGAGACGAATGCGTCCCCCTCACCGTCTCTCAGCATCCGCAGGCCGACGGATAGGGAGGAATCCTTCTTCTCCCGGATTACATTGGCGGGATCGTCGTCCATAGTCACAACTTCCGTGGCGTCTGCCACTGCGATGCCTTTGGGCAAGTCGCCGTGGCCCAGTTGTTCAATACAACTCAAAATTTCCGCCACACGACCCACTAGAACCACGTCCAAGCCGAACTCTTGGGCCGCCATAATGCCGCCTTCTACCGTGGCCTGTGGCGCATGGTCGCCACCCATAGCGTCTATAATAATTTTCATATAAACCTCCCCACGGGGCAGGCCCCGCGGGGACCCCGTTTTTTTGATCTCCTCGCCACGGCAAAGCCGTGTCGGTATCAAGATTTTTGCTTTGCAAAAATGCTTGAACGCCGGACACCCGGCGAAAAGTCTTACAGGCTTGTATTAACCCGGATGCCTTGCATGATCTCCAACGCTCTCGCCGATATCTCCGCGTTTTTATTGGCCTTCCCCCGCACGCGATAGCCCAAGGGCTCTATGATGCCGAAATTCACATTCATGGGCTGAAACTGGGTAACGGAATCGTCACTGATATAGAGTGCCAGGGCTCCAATGGCCGTGGTCTTGGGAAAATCAATCGCCTGCTCTCCCCGGCGCGCCCGTGCCAACTCAATCCCGGCCAAGCACCCCGATGCGGCGGACTCCACATAGCCCTCCACCCCGGTAATCTGTCCGGCGAACCGGATCCGCGGCTCGGCTTTGAGCCGATAGTAGCGATCTAAGAGCCTGGGAGAATCCAGATACGTATTCCGGTGCATGACGCCATAGCGCAAAAACTCGGCGTCATGCAGGGCGGGGATCATGGAGAAAACCCGCTTTTGCGCCCCAAAAGTCAGATGGGTCTGGAATCCCACCAGATTATACATACTCCCCTGGGCATTGTCCCGCCGGAGCTGGACCACGGCGTGATACCGCTCCCCCGTCTCCGGGTGATCCAGTCCCACAGGTTTTAACGGCCCGTACCGCAGGGTATCCACCCCTCGGCCCGCCATGATCTCGATGGGCATACAGCCCTCAAAGACCTGTTTTGTTTCAAATCCGTGCAACTTCGCCGTCTCGGCGGAGATCAGGGCCTCGTAAAAGGCGTGGTATTCCGCCTCGTTTAATCCGCAGTTTATGTAGTCCGGCGTCCCTTTGCCGTAGCGGGAGGCGTAAAAGGCGCGATTGAAATCAATGCTCTCAAAACTGACAATGGGCGCCGCCGCGTCAAAGAAATGGAGAAACTCTCCGGAGACCGTCTCCCCAATAGTCGCCGCCAGAGCATCAGAAGTCAACGGCCCCGTGGCGAGGATCACATCTCCTGCCGGGATCTCCGTTACCTCTCGGTGCTCTAAGGCAATCCGGGGGTGGTCGCATATCTTGCGGGTGACAGCTTCGGAAAACGCGCCCCGATCCACGGCTAACGCACCCCCCGCCTCGACGCGGGTCTCGTCCGCCGCCTGTAGGATCACGCTGTCTAAAAGACGCATCTCCGCTTTGAGAAGCCCCACGGCGTTCTCCAACCGATCTGAGCGGAGGGAATTGGAGCAGACAAGTTCGGCGAAATCCGACCGCACATGGGCCGGACTCCGCTTTTCCGGCTTCATGTCGATTAGGATCACGCCAATATCCCGCCGGGCCAATTGCCAAGCTGCCTCACAGCCAGCTAGGCCCGCACCGACGACAGTCACAGGGGCGGTCACGCCGAATCCGTCGCTTTCTTAGTGGTTTTCTTTGCCGTAGTAGTTTTTTTCGTTGCAGTCTTCTTTTTGGTCGCCGCAGGTTTCTTAGCAGGGGCTTTCTTGCCCGCTACCGTCGCCTTGGCGGTTTCACCCTCTGTTTTTGCGGCTTTCTTCTGGTAGCCCCGCTTGTCTTCCGGCAAGAAATTGGCGCATTTTTCGTTGATGCAGAATGGCTTCTTAAACCCCCGCCCGGACTTTTTGAACATGGTCTGCTCACAGGTGGGGCAGTTGTCCGCCACCGGCACGTCCCAGGTCATGAACCCACATTCTGCGCCTTTTTCACAGGCATAGAACGTGTACCCTTTCTTGCTAGTACGCTTTAATATCCGGCTGCCGCACTTGGGACATTTGCCCGGCATCTCCACCACGATAGGCTTTGTAAAACTGCACTCCGGATATCCGGGACAGGCCAAAAATCGCCCAAACCGCCCGGATTTTACCACCATCTGCTTGCCACAGAGATCACAGGCCTCGTCAGAGACCTCGTCCGGGATTTTGATCCGCTGGCCATCTAGGCTCTTCTCCGCCTCGTCTAATGCCTGGGAGAATGGGTCGTAGAACTCTTGCAGGACAGCTCTCCACTCCCGCTTGCCCTCTTCTACGTTGTCCAAGCGCTCCTCCATCCGGGCGGTGAAGGTGAGGTCTACAATGTCGCCGAATTTATCTTTCATCAGCCCCGTGACTACAGTCCCCAGAGGCGTGGGTCGAAGATGTTTGCCCTCTTTAATGACGTATTCCCGGTCTAAGATCGTCGAGATCGTAGGGGCATAGGTGCTGGGTCTACCGATTCCCTTCTCCTCCATGGCCCGAACCAAGGTCGCCTCTGTGTATCGGGGCGGCGGCTGGGTAAATTTCTGCTCTTGTTTAATATCGGAAAGGGCGACCGTCTCCCCCTGGGCTAAATCGGGCAGCGGGGATTGGACTTCCTCTTTCTCGTCGTCTCTCCCCTCTTCATAGACGGCAGTAAAGCCGGCAAATTTCAGAGAGGCGTGGTTGGCGCGAAAAATATACCCGGCGCTCACGGCGTCGATGACCACGCTGTCGTAGACGGCATTTTGCATCTGGCAGGCCAGAAACCGGCTCCAGATCAGCCGGTATAAACGATACTGATCCCCTGTCAGATCTTTTTTTATGTCCTCCGGAGTCAAGAACACGTTGCTGGGCCGGATGGCCTCATGGGCATCCTGGGCAGAACCTTTGCCTTTGTACTGGCGAGGCTCCCCGGGGTGATAGTCCTTGCCGTAACGGCCCTCAATGAATTTCTTGGCGTCAACCACGGCCTCCTGACTCAAGCGCAGGGAGTCGGTACGCATATAGGTGATGAGACCCACAGCGCCCTCGCCTGTGATCTCAACGCCCTCGTAGAGCTGCTGGGCGATGCTCATGGTGCGGCGGGGCGTCATCCCCAGCTTCCGGGACGCCTCCTGCTGGAGGGTGGACGTGATAAAAGGCGGCGACGGAGATTTTTGCTGGTCTCTCCGGCGCACGCTGGCAATTGTGAAGGGGGCGGTTTTGATCGCCGATGTGACGGTCAACACTTCCGCCTCACTGGTGAGCTCCCGCTTTTTCTCCTGATCTCCGTAAAAACGGGCCTTGAAGGTGCCGGGTTTGTCCAGGCGGTTGAGCACCACGTCCAAATGCCAGTATTCTTCTGGCTGAAAGATCTCAATCTCCTCTTCCCGTTCCACCACCATACGGGTTGCGACGCTCTGTACACGTCCGGCGGAGAGACCCCGCTTAATTTTACGCCAGAGCAGAGGACTCAATTTATACCCTACAATCCGATCCAATATCCGTCTGGCCTGTTGCGCATCTACGAGGTCCGTATCAATGGCCCTGGGGTTTTGGATACTCTCCTGTACCACTTTTTTTGTAATCTCATTGAACGTGACTCGATGGCTCCGCTTGTCATCCAAGCCCAGCAGTTCCTTGAGATGCCAACTGATGGCCTCCCCCTCCCGATCCGGGTCGGTTGCCAGATAGACGGCATCGCTCTTTTTGACGATGCTCTTGAGTTCACGAATCGTATCCTCCCGGCCCTTGACGGGAACGTATTCCGGGATGAACCCGTGGTCGAGATCTACCCCCATAGTGCTCTTGGGTAGATCCCGCAGATGTCCCATAGAGGCCGTGACCTTAAAGTCTTTTCCCAGATATTTCTCAATCGTCTTGGCCTTGGCGGGCGACTCGACGATGACCAGATTCTGCTTTGCGTTTGCCATGTAGGTAGGGCTCCTTCTATTTATATATTTGAGAATGCACCTTAAAAAGAGATAACCTCATGTTTTCCACGCCGCAGGCGGGGAAAACACAGAAAGTAGCTCTTTAGACATTCAAACTGTACCGCTTGCCCGCATATCCCCGGATAATCCCGGTGATTTCCAGGGTCGTCAGACAGGCGTTGACCTGTTGGGCAGAGAGCTGACATTGGGCGATGATGTCGTCTACATGTATCGGCTCTTCACAGAGACACGCGGCGACGGCACGTTCTGCCTCGCTCTTTCCCTTCAACTTCTCTTGTAGGTCAATATAGCTGTCTTTTTCCGGCTTGTCAATCACTTTTTTCGTCGAACGCTGTTCTTTCTCTACGGATACCACCGCTTTTTCCAAGGGTTTATTCACATTTGCCCCGGTCTCCTTTTTCTCTGTCTGGGTCAACTTTGGAAACTGTCGGGTATAATCCCGCAATACCCGCCAACCCGTAGAAGCCGATTGAAACCCGTCGTCAATGAGCTCGTTAGAGGCCTTGCTCGTGGGGGCATCTATATTGGCTGGCACGACGAAAATATCCCGGCCCTGTTCCAGGGCATGGTCCACGGAGTGCATGGCCCCACTCTTCGCCGTGGGGATCTCCAGCACCACCAAGGCCAGGGACAGTCCCGTTATAATCCGGTTGCGCCGGGGGAAGTGATGTCCCAACGGCTCCGCACCCGGCGGATACTCACTGACCAGGGCCCCGTTCTCCAGCACCGCATCGAATAGATCTTTGTGATTTGGCGGATAGACCCGCTCTACACCCGTTCCCAACACACCGATGACAGGGCCGCCTTCCCGCAGAGCGCCCTCCGCCGCGGCGCCGTCGATTCCCGCCGCCAGCCCCGTGACCACAACACCGCCGTGACGGGCGATCTCCCCGGCAATTTTGGCCGACGCCTTCATGCCATAGGGCGAGCACCGTCTCGTCCCGACGATGGCAATCACGGCTTCATCGTCCACCACCGGCAGGCGACCCCTGACGTAGAGGGCCAGGGGCGCGTCCGGGATATCCCGCAGGCGCTGTGGATACTCCGCGTCCTGGCGGGTTAAAATCCGGCCGCCGATGGCCTGCATGTCGTCTTGGATCCGATAGACGCTGTTGAGCTGTTTGTTGCACAACGCCTCCAGGTCCCGCAAGGTGATATCCGGCACTCGGGCAAAATCGTCCCGTTCGGCAAAGAAGGCCTCCTTGGGTCCGCCCAGATACGAAATGACCCGATGGGCCGTCACAAGATTGATCCCCAGCTCGTTCATCCAAACCCAATATTTCAGTTCCGCCATTGCCGTCTCCCCCTTATATTTTTTATTTCCCCCAACCTAGGCGAGAAAATAAATGCTTAGCGCATAAACGTCTGTAAGAGCGTACATGCGCCCTTGATCTCATACGCCCCCAACGCCGCCGGGATAAAAAAAGAATCTCCTTTTTGGATATCCACGCTATCCGTGCCGCACTGTATGCGGCACTGGCCCTCCAGACACATGAAAATGGAAAACCGCTCCGGGTCGGAACGCATTGTCAAATGCGCTTTGATTGCAACTTTCATAAGCGCAAACAGATCACCGGTTGTATAATCTGTCCACGTATTTCCGACTTGCACAGATGATTTTCCGATTACCGGCCCCTGCTTCCCGGCACCTCGGAAGTCAATCACATCCAGGGCCTTTTCAATATGCAGCGGGCGGGGCGCGCCGGAGAGCCCCACCCGGCCATAGTCGTATACCCGGTACGTGAGGTCGGAGTTCTGCTGTACCTCCGCCACGACCATACCCTTTGTCAGCGCATGGATCAGCCCGGCGGGGAGGTCAAACACATCCCCCGGCTTTGCAGGCACCCGTTCCAGGCAAGATTCCACATCACCCGCTTCGATTGCGCGACGGAAACTGTCCCCGGTAACCCCTTGTTTTAGCCCCAGGATCAAATAGGCATCCTCCGGTGCATCCAGTACGACCCACATTTCGGTCTTCCCAAATTCTTCGTCCTCTACTCGCTGGGCATAAGTATCGTCCGGGTGCACCTGTACAGATAAGTTATCATTGGCACTAATCAGTTTGACCAGCAAGGGAAATGCCTGTACATCCGCCATACGGCTACCCAATACGCCGCAGGGATCCAGGGCGATGACTTCTTCTAGGGTTTTGCCCCGATATGCGCCGTTTGCCACAATACTCATCTCGCCGGGACGACAAGAGACATCCCAACTCTCACCCGTATGGGCAAAGGGTAAGTCTCGCCCGAATAGGTCAGCCAGCTGCTGACCACCCCAGACCATTTCTTTATAAATCGGTTCAAATTTCAACGGATACAACAATGTATCGTTCCCCTTTTTCGTTTCGTCTTCCCAATTATACCAAAAAATATATAAAATGCAATGCCGCAAAGAGTAGGGGATCAAAAAACCGTCCTCCCACCGGGCGAAAGGACGGTTTTTCTCCGATCAAGATTGCACGGATATCTCAGGCAAACCTATCGCAGCACAGAGACACCGGTGTCAACCACTTCGCCGCCCAGACTCTCCCCGCGAAGCGCTCTGACAGCGGCTTCTACGCCCATGAAGCCCATCACATCCGGGTTCTGGGCCATGGTGAAGATCAAATAGCCGTCTTCAATGAGCATCATAATGGCGTCAGACGTATCGAAGCCTGCGCCGATCACGCCGCCGCCTGCGGCTCTGATGGCGTTGCCGATCCCCACAGTGGATCCCTCATTACAGCCGAAGATACCGACCACGCCCTGGACGATGAAGTTCTCGGCAAAGGTCTGGGATCTGGCCGCGTCGCCGTCGCTGAACTGGGTCTCTAGGAGCTCAAACTCTGTACCCTCGAATGCGGAGCGAAAGCCCTCATCACGGTTCACGGTGGAGTCCGTGGCGGCGTTTACACTGACGATCCCAATTGCGCCGGATGTGATGCCGTCAGCCGCCAGTGCGGCCAGCATCTCTTCGCCCGCCGTTGCACCCGCCTGGCGGTTATCCGTGGAGAAGGTCGCCTCCGCCGGAACGTTTGCCGGAGAGTCCACATAGACAATCTTAATCCCGGCGGCAATGGCTTCGTTTAATACGCCGGAGATGGCATCGGGGCCGTTTGCGGCCACCACAATGGCGTCCACGCCGGCGGCAATGGCGTTGTTGACCTGCTCAATCTGCAAGGCGTCATCTTTCCGGGTGGGAGCCATGAACTGGATGGCCACGCCGAACTCTTCCGCCGCCCTCTGCGCGCCCTGGTGGAGCGTGACCCAGTGCTGATCAATGGAGTCCATGGTGATGAGTGCGATTCTCAAATCCAGCGGCTCCGGACCGCCAACGATGCCGATTTCACCGCCTGCGCCCCGGATGACAGAGGCGCCGGTGTCAACTACGCGACCTCCAAAGTTTTCACCCCGGACAGCGGCCACAGCGGCGCGGATGCCCTCATAGCCCATGACATCGGGGTTCTGGGCCATGGTAAAGAGCAGATACCCGTCGTCGAGCAGATTCATAATGGAGTCAGAGGTGTCAAATCCGGCGCCGATCACGCCGCCGCCTGCGGCTCTGATGGCGTTGCCGATCCCCACAGTGGATCCCTCATTACAGCCAAAGATACCGACCACGCCCTGGACGATAAAGTTCTCGGCAAAGGTCTGGGATCTGGCCGCGTCGCCGTCGCTGAATTGGGTCTCTAACAGTTCAAAATCAGTACCTGCAAATACGGAGCGGAAGCCCTCGTCACGATTCACCGTGGAATCCGTGGCGGCATTTACGCTGACGATCCCGATGGCGCCGGAGGTGATGCCTGCGCCCGCCAGAGCGGCCAGCATTTCCTCGCCGGCAGTTGCGCCCGCCTGGCGATTATCCGTGGAGAACGTCGCCTCTGCCGAGACGTTTGCCGGAGAGTCTACGTAGACGATTTTGATCCCGGCTTCAATGGCCTCGTTCAATGCGCCGGAGATGGCGTCGGGGCCGTTTGCGGCTACCACAATGGCGTCTACACCGGCAGCCACTGCGTTGTTGACTTGCTCAATCTGCAACGCGTCGTCTTTCCGTGCGGGAGCCATGAACTGGAGGGTTACATCCTCGGCGTCCGCCGCTCGCTGTGCGCCCTCGTGCAGGGTGACCCAGTGCTGGTCAATGGAGTCCATGGTGATGAGTGCAACGGTGATGCCGTCGTCATCTCCGCCGTTGCCGCAAGCGGCGAATGAGGTCACGATCAGACAAAGAATCAGGGAAATTGCCAATAGTTTTCTTTTCATACTGCTCTCCTCTTTTTTCGTATTTTTATTTATAGACACCACAGGAAACCCTGTGATGATCCATACACGCGTCTATGGGTCATTCTCTTTTCGCCCTACTGTTGCCCCGCTGCAATAACCTGGACAGCTTCGTCCCCTGTCCGCGGCGCAACACCACATCCAGCAAGACGGCGATTACAACAATGATACCGATTAACATCCGCTGTATCCCTACGGGCGCTAAGAGCATATTTAATCCGTTCTCTAATATCTGCCACACGGATGCGCCGGCCAGGGTGCCGAGCAAAATACCCGTCCCCCCCAGGGGCGATACGCCGCCGATGACACTGGCTGCCACGCCGAACATCTCATACATGACCCCCGCCTCCATGTTGCCCATACCCGACTGGGCCGCACGGATCAAGCCCACCATACAGGCGCAGAAAGCACTGACGAGATACGCCTTTGTGACGGTATTGCCCACATTGACGCCGGAGAGCTTTGCGGCGTCAACATTAGATCCGATGGCGTAGATATGCCGCCCGCTCCGGGTCTTGGAGAGGAGGAAAAAGAAAATGATGAATAGGACAATGGCGATCCAAAATGTATTAAATATCCCAAAGGTGCGGCCATAATAGAAGACGTTTCCAAACGAGGTGGCGGCCTCTCTGCCGATCCCAGAGGCGATGGCGTCAGTGTTGCGGTTGCCGTTTACCATGAATGCGATCCCTCTGGCCACGAACATGGTACCCAGAGTCGCAATAAAGGGCGGCAGTTTAAATCGGCCTACCAGAGTGCCGTTAATCGCCCCTACCGCCAGACAGCAGATCATGGTGATCAAGATAGCCAACGGCACGGGGACGCCCATGGTCATAAGGGTGGCGGAAATCATGGCGCTCATCCCCACCACGGAACCGATGGACAGGTCAATGTTGCCGGTGATCAGCACATAACTCTGTCCGATGCCGATGAGTAAGTAGATGGACATGGAGCGGAGCAAATTCACAATGTTGGCCGACCCAAATACGATGGGATTGATCAACCCAAAGGCTAGAAATATAATGACCATCCCGATGAATGCCGTGACCGCTGAACCCATCCCTCTGATTTTGAGAAAGCGCCTGATTGGAGATAGTGTCTGTTCCATCTGTTTCTCGTATCCTTTCTCTACTGTAATCACGCACCAGCCGCCGTTTTTTGCTCAAACTTGGTGGCCAGGGTGAGAATTTCGTCCTGGGTGGCCTCGTCGGCCATCAATTCCCCCGTGATGCGTCCGTCGCACATGACGATGATCCGATCGGCGATTCCCAACACCTCCGGCATCTCGGAGGAGACGAACAAGACTGCCACGCCCTGCTCTTTCAACTGGTTTATGATGTTGTATATCTCCACTTTCGCCGCAACATCGATCCCACGGGTGGGTTCGTCGAAGATTACCACCCGGGAGGTCCGAGCCAGCCACTTGCCGACCACCACTTTTTGCTGATTTCCGCCGGAGAGGTTCGCCGCATCTACGTCGATGTCATGGGCTTTAACCGCAAGGCTCTTGACGGCTTTTTCACACAGCACATCTTCTTTTTTCCTGCGCAAAACACCGATGATTTTATCGCTGATCATATCCAGATTGGGCAGGGCTAGGTTTTGGCGGATACTCAACTTCGTACACAAGCCGTCTTTCTTCCGGTCTTCCGGCGCCAACACGACCCCCGCCTTGATGGCGTCCATGGGCTTGTTGATTTTGACTACTTTCCCGTCAAGCCGGATCTCACCGCTCTCTTTGGGGTCTATGCCGAAAATGGCCCGGGTCATCTCCGTCCGCCCGGCGCCCATGAGTCCTGCGATTCCAACTACTTCGCCCTCATATAGAGTAATGTTAATATCCCGCACCATGCGACCCGCGTTGAGGTTGGAAACAGAGAAGATTTCTCGGCCCTTTTCACAGGATACCCGGGGGAATTTTTCCGTGATCTCCCGGCCTACCATATGGGTGATGATCTCGTCTATAGTAATCTCTGCAAAATCAGCGGTTACGATGTACTTCCCGTCTCGCAAAATCGTGACACGATCTACGATATGCTTTAGCTCCTCCAGCCTGTGGGAGATGTATACAATGCCGCAGCCACTCTTTCTTAATGCCCCGATAATGCGAAACAGGTCTTCAATCTCTTTTGATGTCAGGGAGGATGTGGGCTCATCCATGATCAAGATTTTCGCATTGGTTGACAAGGCCTTTGCGATTTCCACCATCTGCTGTTTGGAGACAGGCAAATCCCCCACCACCTGCCGGGGGGAGATATCCATTTTCAAATCGTCTAATATGTGCTGGGCCTCCGCCTCCATTTTTCTATTTAGCAGTACATCGCCTTTTGTCTTCTCCCTGCCGAGAAAGATATTTTCCGCAACGGTCAGATGGCGGCACATGTTTAGTTCTTGGTGGATAATAGCGACACCCAGTTCCTGTGCCTGTTTCGGCGATAAATCGCCGTGTTGTTTGCCCAAAATCTCCAACTGGCCGGAATCACGGGTGTAGACCCCGCTCAATATCTTGACTAAGGTGGACTTCCCCGCACCGTTTTCGCCCAATAACGCAATTACTTCCCCTGCATTAAGCGCAAATTGAACATCGTCCAATGCCTTAACGCCGGGGAAGCTTTTATATATATGTTTCATTGACACGAGTCGTTCGCCCATCGCTCAGATCCTTTCTCCATCGTATCTGTATCAAATAGGTTTCACAATTCATATGGTAACATAGCCCATTGGTGGTGTCAATTGTATTTTTCTTTTCTATAATGCTTTACTGCGCCATGTTTCGATGCATCTCCCAGAGCAAAATCGACCCGGCGACCCCCGCATTGAGGGACTCGCACGCCGGATTCATGGGAATCCGCACTGTCCTGTGACAACGCTCTAAGAGGGCCTGACTAATCCCCTGCCCCTCACTGCCGATGGCAATGGCCACCCGTTCTGGCCACGGCCCACCTGCATCTCGCCCACCCGCACCGGCGGCGGCACCCAAGAGGGTGATTCCCATGTAGGGGGTGGCGTCCCCGACGTCCCGTGTTTTTGTTTCGTTGACATACTCCAATATTTCATCCACCGCCATGCGGCACACCCGCTGACGGAATACCGCCCCCATGGCCCCACGGATGGTCTTTGGATTGTATAAGTCCGCCGACTCCCCGGTCAAGATCACCTGATCCACGTAAAATGCGCTGGCTGACCGGATCAGCGTCCCCACGTTTCCCGGATCCTGCAACCCGTCTAAAATCAGCACACGATCCGCGCCCTCCAGCGGCACCTGCGGTGCCTTCTTGCAGGCAAATAAAATCGGTTGCGGACTTTTCAATGGCGAGATATACGTGAGCAACTCCGCCGGCACCAAAATGGCCCCTGTCGCGAGATCAGACCGGCTGGCGACGACATAGGTGATCTCCGCCCCCCATTGGAGCGCCTCCTCGTACAGGATGATCCCATCGCATAAAAATTCCCCGCAGGCGTCCCGATAGGTGCGATCTGTCCCCAGCCTCTTCAAGTGCTGTACAATAGGATTCTTCCGACTGGTGATCTCTTGCATACGCTCACCCCAAATTTTAAATTGCGGGGCTGACGCACTGCATCACCCCCGCACTGGAATTGCTAGTTACATTTTGTCACATGGAACACAGTTTTTTCATAATATGCGTCCACCTCTTGCGCTGATAGAAAGCCCCTGGCCCCACCGGCCTCACCGATTTTATAGGACGCAAAGAGCACGGCTTTCTTCAGGGCATCTATGCCGGCTTCGCCCTGGCTGTAGTAGTGGATAAAGCTGCTAAACAGCGCGTCTCCTGCGCCGACGGTGTTGACAACCGACCTTGTAAACACGGCGTCCACTTGATAGATCGCATCTTCCGCCCTGCAATATAGCATGGCGCCTTTTGCGCCGAGACCTATTACAATCACGCGGGGTCCATAGGTCTCTTTTAGCTGGGTGATAACCGTCTCATAGGTCTCTGATAGACCTTCATCACTTAAAAATAAAATATCCGCGCTTTGCAGAAACTCTTGATTATATGGGTCGTGGATATCCCGCAACACATGGACATCCGTTGCGATCAAAATCCCGTTTTGCTTTGCCAGGTGTAGCAACGGACGGCAAAAATTGGAGTTGCACACAACTGCGATGTCACACCCCTGCAACGGTTTCGCAAAGAATGCCTCGTTATACGTTTGATCCTGATAGTCTTTCAGATCACAGTAAATCTGCCGCTTTCCGGTCTCATCGTACAGCACGACAGACTGGGCCGTGGCCGATAAGTCGTGTTGTAGATACTTTGTATCCCAACCCTCTTGGCCAAACAGCGCCAGGACACTTTCGGCGGCCATATCTTTGCCGAGCAGCGATATGACGGTCACAGAATCCCCCAGCACAGAGAGGGCCTTTGCTATATTGACCGCAACGCCGGAAACCGTCGTTTTGACCCCGAAAAACGGGTATGCAATGGGGAAATACGGAACGGGAAATTCTTTGATTTTCACCGTCGTCTCACTATTGATTAAACCCGCTATCAGAATGTTTCCCATACGCATGACGCTTTCTCTCATTGCTCTTGCACTAAAACATATTTTTTCGTCTTTCCCCGCCGTAGGCGGGGAAAGACAGTAGGAGTTCTTGCTAATTGTTCTCCGGTTTCATAGTGGGGAACAGGATCACGTCCCTGATAGATGCGCTGTCGGTGAGCAACATGACCATCCGGTCCACGCCGATGCCGCAGCCGCCCGTGGGGGGCAGGCCGTATTCTAAGGCGGTGATAAAATCGTCGTCCATCATCCCGGCCTCTTCGTCTCCCGCCTCCCGCATTTCGACCTGACGGGCAAAACGCGCCCTCTGGTCGATGGGGTCGTTGAGTTCGGAGAAAGCGTTTGCCATCTCCCGCCCGGTGATGAATAACTCAAACCGCTCTGTGAGCCGGGGATCGCTCTGGCTCCGTTTCGCAAGCGGAGAGACTTCCACGGGATGATCTAATATAAACGTGGGCTGGATCAGATTCGCCTCCGCCCGCTGGTCGAAGCACTCGTATAGAATATTGCCCCAGGTCTTCTCCTTGGGTAGCTCCACGCCGATTTTCTTTGCGGCCTGGATGGCCTCCTCGTCGGAGGTCATGGCCATGAAGTCGATCCCCGTATGGACTTTCACCGCCTCGGCCATGGTCATCCGGGCAAAGGGGGCGGCCAGACTGACGGCCTCGCCCTGATACGTGATCTCTGTGGTACTCAGAATATCCTGGGCGGCCTTGGCGAAGATGCCCTCCGTCCGGTCCATCATGTCGTTGTAGTCGGCGTAGGCCTCGTAGAACTCCACAGTAGTAAACTCCGGGTTGTGCCGGGGGCTCATCCCCTCGTTCCGAAAGAGCCGCCCGATCTCGTAGACCCGCTCAATGCCGCCCACCACCAGCCGCTTGAGGTGCAACTCCGTGGCGATACGCATGTACATGTCTAAATCCAGGGTGTTGTGGTGGGTCATAAAAGGCCGTGCGTTGGCACCGCCGGATACGGTGTTGAGCACCGGGGTCTCCACCTCTAAGTAGCCCAGATCGTCCAGATAGCGCCGGATGGTCTGGATTACCTTTGTGCGAATCTCAAATGCCCGCCGTACCTCCGGGTTTACAATCAAATCCACGTACCGCTGGCGATAGCGCAGTTCCTGATTGGTGAGCCCGTGGAATTTCTCCGGCAGGGGCAGGAGGGATTTGCTTAACAGTTGAACCGCGCTCACATGGATGGAAATCTCACCCCGCTGGGTGCGAAAAACCGTACCGGCCACACCGATAATATCACCAATGTCCCACTTGCGAAACTCGTCAAACAACTCTTCGCCCAAGTTGTTGACCTTGATATACAACTGAATCCGGCCCTGATCGTCTTGGATATCGGCGAAAAACGCCTTGCCCATGACCCGCTTACTCATCATGCGTCCGGCCATGAAGACCTCTTGGCCTTCCATGGCCTCAAAGTTGTCTTTCACTTCACGGCTATAGACTGTGCGGGTGAATTTTGTCACGTGGAAGGGGTCTTTCCCCTCCTCTTGCAGTTTCGCCAGTTTATCCCGGCGGATTTGCAAGAGTTCGGACAGGTTTTCCATCTCGGTCTCCGGTGTGCGGTTTTCTTGGGCCATCATGTGTTCTCCTTCGATTCCGGGGTGTCTAACCTCTGGCAATAGACAAAATTTCCAGCTTAAATGCACCGGCGGGGGCTTCGACGGTCACAGTCTCCCCCTCCGTCCGACCCATGAGGGCTTTGCCGATGGGTGAGTCGTCAGAGACGCGCATGAGCATGGGGTCGGCCTCTTGACTGCCGACGATCTCATAGGTGTCTTTCTCGTCAAAAGCCACGTCCCGCACGGTGACACGGCTACCCAAAAATACGCCGCTGGTGTGATCAATTCGCTCAATGATCTCGGCGTTGTCGATGACGTTTTTCATCTCGGCAATTTTGGAGTATAGCTTGCCCTGCTCTGTCTTGGCCTCGTCGTACTCGCTGTTTTCCGAGAGATCACCGAAACTGCGGGCCTCTTTGATCTGCTCCGCCACTTCTTTCTCCCGCACCGTGTGCAGATAATTGAGTTCGGCCACCAATTCATCGTAGCGGGCCTGGCTCATTTTAAATTTATTTTCTCCTGCCATGTCGTTCTTCCTTTCGCCCAAATTTCTGGGTAATACTCCTGCTCATGTTTCCCCAACCCGGGTTGGGGAAACACAGTAAAATTTTCTGCTTAATGTAAAAATATCACCGCACCAGTGTGCGATGAGGGATGAGGGAAATTAAACTAATGAAAAATCTGAAAGGTGTGCCTTCACAACTCAACACACCCTAGACAGTATAGGTTGTTTCCGCTCTCTTGTCAAGGGGTTTTCTTTTAAATTCGAGGGGTCTCAATGAAAACATCTTGAATTTTAATGTTTCCCGGATCAATCAGCCCACGAAAGGCCGCTTCCGACAAGATAGGATCCGGCGCAAACCCGTCCGGGAGCTCCGCCGCGATCTGCCGGGACAACTGCAGCCCCAATCCCGTAATCCGCTGTCCGCCTGGAATCCCGCCCCATAGCGCCGGCTCTGGCGCAAAGACCAGACACTGACCGGATAGCGCAAACGTTCTCTCTGGAGGATGAAATACCAGGGCAAAATCCGCCCGCCTGACCTGACTGGGAGTCGGCGCCTCCACCACAGGCAAACCGTATCGCCGCCGCAGGGCTTGACAAACCGCCGCCCCGTCCCGCTGGGTGCATATCTGTAAGTAACGGAATTGTTCTGCCATCTTTAAAATGGCCCGTTCCTCTGCGCCTCCCACAGATCGGAAAAAGCAGACTGCCGTGGCCCCGGAGCGCTCCGCCACATGGGCGCCCACATCGCCGGCCAAATAGGTGTGGAGGAATCCGGCATCCATCTGCGGGATATGGAGTCCCACCAGAAAGTCAGCGGGCGTCTCTCGGGAGATTGCCACTTTCTCGACGCCTTTGTCCGCAAGGCGCTTCGTTAAGTTTCGTTGTCGTCGCACCTTCTGCCGCGCTGTTAAACCGTCTATTGTCCCATGCTTGCAGTGTAGAACTGTCCTGCCGAAAAGCGTCCGCTCCGTCACCTCTGTACCATAGCCTTTTTGTAGACGACACCGCCACCGGGCCATCCGGCCCGGGTTTTCCCACGTCTGCGCCGAGAGCAGTCCCAGCATCCGCCTCATCCCCTTCTCCATGAGGATATGCGGCATAGGATTGAAATAGTCCTATCGCAACAGGGTCAACGCGGCCTCTAACTGGATATCGTTCTCCGTTTCATCCTGCTCCACCTGATGATCCGGACGGATTCCCCCTGTCTCATACAAATCCACCCGATTTGAAGTAAAATATCGGTTGGTGGACAAGCGGATGGCACCGCCGCCCATCAGGGGGATGGTCACCTGACTTCTGCTCTTGCCCGAGGTGGGCATCCCCACAATCTCGGCCCATTCATACTCCTGCAAGATCGCCGCAAAGAACTCGGCGGCGGAAAAGGAGTGCTCGTTGACCAGCACCACAATCGGAATATCCAGATAGTCCGGCCCGGAGCGCCGTACCACTTCCCCGCCCCGGGGATCCAGGTAGACAAATAGATCCCCCTCCGGCAAGAGGTAGTCTAAAACAGCAAGCAACTCGTAAACCCCGCCGCCCGGATTTGACCGGACGTCAAAAATCAAACTCTCCGCCCCAGTTTCCAGGAGCGTATCAATGGCCGCAATGGTCTCCTCTGCGCTGGTGGCGTTGAAATTCGCAATGCGGATATAACCGATGGAGTCCTCCATCTTCTCATAGGTCACGGGGCTGACGAAAAACTGCCTGACAAAGATCTCCGCTGTCCGCAACGCCCCTGCCGGATTTCGTAGCTCCAGAATGACAGAATACCCGTATCTGTCGCCAATCATCTGTCGGATTATTTCCGTCTCCAACTCCGCTGCGTTTTGCCCCTCCAGGGTGAGAATCGTATCGCCGGGGTTGAGTCCCGCCTCATCTGCCGGCCCCCCGGGTGTGACGCTGACGATCACCGGGTGATTTGTCTCCTCATCCCGGTCAAATGTGATGCCGATCATCCCCCTGTGTTGATTTTGCGTATTGCGTAATTCTGCCGCAAAGGCCTCTGCTGTCAGATAAGCCGACCAGGGGTCTCCCAAGGCCGCCACCGTGGCGGCGAGGGCCGCATCAGTCAGGTCAGATTCCGAAAACTCGCCCACGTAACGGTTCGAGATGACCTCTCGCACTTGGCGAATCTGTTGGATCTCCCTGTGGAGATCGCCGCCTGCGCCGGTGAGGGTTTGAAAGCCCAAAATGCTAAGTAACAAAGTCGCTGATGCTGTTGCCAGCATCAGCGCAATGACTACAAATGTAGAATGTCGTCTCTTCATGGATTTCCTCTATCGTTGAAAGTACAGCATGGGATCCACGTGTACGCCGTTTCGGATAATCTCAAAGTGGATATGGGGCCCTGTGGAGTTTCCAGTGGAGCCCACTCGTGCGATAACTTGGCCCTGAACCACATTGGCATTGCGGCTGACAAGGTTTACACTGTTATGGGCATAGACGGTGACATAGCCGTTACCGTGGTTGATCATAACCACATTGCCAAAACCGCCCATCCAGCCGGAGAAGGTCACAACACCACTGGCCGCCGCCAATATATTCGTGCCATAGATGCCTGGCGCGGCAATATCAATCCCCCGGTGATTGGTGGAGCCAATCCCGCCAGGAGACACTCTGGGGCCGAAGCCCGAGGTGACACGGTTCGTAAAGTCGGACGGCCAGATAAAGTGTCCCGTCCCCGGACGTGACGGCGAGCCGCCCATACCGCCGCCGCCGGGGTTCCCGCCGGCTGCCGTTTGCCGTTCTAGTTCTGCGATGGCCTCTCTGCGGGCCGCATCTAGGTCTTGTAAGCTCTGGGCGTGGGAGAGAATCTGAGCCGCAACACGCTCGTAATCTGCCGCAAGTTCTGCCGCTTCAATCTCATTGGCCGCAATTTGGGCCTCTAAGATGGCAATGAGTTCTTCTAACGCCTCGACCTCCGCCTGGAGTTCCGCCCGATCCCGCTCCAGCTGGGCGACGAGAATCTCCAAGTGGACACGATCTTCCTCTAAGTCCGCTTTATACTCTCGCACCATGTCGCGGAATCGCGCCAACTCTTCTGCCATCTGTTGGTCGTGTTCCATGATCTGGTTGATATCGCTGATCTTCGTCATCAGATCGCTGAAGCTCTGGGCGGTCAAGAGGAGTTGTATGTAGCTGAGCCGACCTCTCTCTTCCATTGTCCGAACCCGCTGTCTGTAACGCTCTAACTGTTCCTCTTCCTGCGCTACAAGATCCGCCGCTCGGAGCTCCTTATCCAAGATCATCATCTGATAGATGGCAATCTCTTCTTCTGTCAGTGCGATTCTGTCTTCTAACAGAATCACCTTTTCTTGGAGGACTCCCACTTCTTCCAGATAGGCGCGTTCATCGGCCCGCAGGGCTGCTAATCTCTCCTGGACGCCGGTCAACTGCGCGTTAATCGTGGCAGCCTGCCCCTCCAGATTGTTCAACTGACTTCTGGCCTGACTGATCTGCCGATCAATCTCCGTCAAACTCGTACCGCGGGCAAACAGATAACCGGCGATCGTAAAGAACGTGGTCAGAACCATAAGCACGGCCAACACAATAGCGACTGTTTTTACAAATCGTCTGTTTCGCATAACCAATGTATTCCCTCCAAATTATGACACAGAACCTATACTTTTAAATATTTCCGAATGGTGAGCACACTGCCGAGGGTGCCGACGATAAAGCCGACGACCGCAAAGACCAAGATGATAAAGTCAGCTACCGCACCAAAGCTGAGTACCTGGATCAAATTCCCGGTCAGTTCTTGGAATATCTGATCCGCCACCAGCCCGTAGATGCCCCACTGTATGAAAAAGGCCACAATGGCGCCGGTGAGCCCCAGGATAAATCCCTGGAACACAAAGGGCCATCGAATGAACCCCTTGGTCGCCCCGACCATTCTCATTATAGCGATTTCTTCGCGTCTGTCAAATGTGGCGAGTTTTATGGTGTTTGCGATAATGAAAATTGAGACCACAAAAAGCACCGCAGTAATGGCCAAAAAGACCACCGCTAAAACGTTGCGCGCCGTAACAAACAACCCCGCTATATAGGGATCAAAAATGATCTCGTCAATGCCCGGGATCTGCAGAAGCCGCTCTTCCGTCTCTACCATCAGCGCAATATCTTCTAGGTCGATGACAAACCGATGGCGAAGGACATCTTCCTCCAACCCATCTGTAATTTCCGGCCCGTGGGCCTCGACAAATGCCGCAAGGGCATCGTACCGCGTGACAAAGGTGGCATCCGCCACGTTGGGATCGACAAGAATTCGCCACTCTAGCTCTCTGGCATCTTCCTCTGTCAGACGGTCGTCTATCAGGGCCAGCATCTGGTTGCGGCTCTCCGCCTCTTGGACGGCTTCGTTGATATTCATAGCGACCAACAGAAAACTCCCCATAATCACAAGGCAGGCCACAATAATTGCCACAGAGGCAAAGCTCATGAAGCCATGTGTGAAAATGCTGCTGACGCCCTCTTTGATATAATAACCCAGATTACTCCGCTTTTTCTTGCTCATGGGTCACATACCCCTCCATTCCGTCGCTGATGACCTTGCCGTTGTCCAGGGCAATCACCCGCTTTGCGAAGCGATTCACCAACTCTTTTTCATGGGTGACGACGAGCACTGTGGTACCCAGTTGATTGATCTTCTCCAAGAGCATCATGATCTCCAAACTGCGGGCCGGGTCTAAGTTTCCCGTGGGTTCGTCGGCGATGATCATAGACGGGTTGTTGACCAGCGCTCTGGCAATGGCCACCCGCTGCTGTTCGCCGCCGGAGAGTTCCTCCGGTCTGCGGTAGGTGTCCACGTTGAGCCCTACGAGATCCAGCACGTAGGGGACACGCTTCTGAATTTCTTTTTCCCTTGTCCCAATGACCCGCATGGCGAAAGCCACGTTGTCATAGACGGATTTTTTTTCAATGAGCCGAAAGTCCTGAAAGACGATCCCCAGGGTTCTGCGCATCATAGATTTTTTCTTGCTTCTGAGCCGATTTAATTTGTACCCGTTGACTTCCACGACACCCTCGCTGGGCGTAATCTCCGCCGTGAGGAGTTTGATGATCGTGGATTTTCCAGAACCGGAGGGGCCTACAAGGAATGCAAACTCTCCGTCCTCTAGGGTGATACTCACACCACGCAAAGCCCTGGTCCCGTTGTCATAGGCCTTATGAACTTCATGCATTCTAATCATGAGAGCGTATTTCTTCCTTCCAATTTCGCCTCTTGGGCATTGAGATATTTTTTCACCATTAGGGCCACCTTAAACACGATGGCGTGATCAAATTCTCTGAGATCTAAGCCCGTGAGTTTTTTGATCTTCTCTAGCCGATACACCAGGGTGTTGCGGTGGACGAAGAGTTTCCGGCTGGTTTCAGATACGTTTAGATTGTTTGCAAAAAACTTATTAATCGTGTAGAGGGTCTCTTGATCTAATGAATCAATGGGGCTCTTTTTGAAAATCTCGGACAAGAACATCTCGCACAGAGTCACGGGTAATTGATAAATCAAACGGCCTATGCCCAAGTGCTCGTACTGGATGATGGTCTTTTCCGTGTCGAATACCTTGCCCACCTCAATGGCCACCTGGGCCTCTTTGTAGCGGTCAGCCAGCTCTCGCAGATGCTTGGCCGGGGTACCCACACCGATAACCGTCTTGATCTCCAGATCAGAGCTGATAGTCTCCTGTACCTTCGTGGCGACCTTCTTCAGCGCCACGCCTTCTACATAGGGGTCAACCTCCCGGATGAGTGCAATGTCGGTCTCGCTGATGGATACGACAAAGTCCCGCTCTTTGTCCGGGAACATACTTTGCACCAGTTCCAACGCGCTCATATCGCCCTTGTCGATCTGCCGGATCAGGAAGACCGCCCGGGATACCTCCGTGGAAAAGTGCAATTCTTTCGCCCGGACATAGATATCTCCGGGTAAAATATTATCGGAAATGATGTTTTTGATAAACGTGGTCTTGTCGTGTTTTTCCTCGTAGTACAACTTGGCCTCATTGAAAGCGACGGATGCCATGATGCAAATGGTGCGGGCAACCGCATCGACCCCGTCAACGAACACGGCGTACTCGTACTGAGCACCCCACCCAGTGAGGAGTTTATAGGTTCTGTCGGCGGTTCTAACGATCTGTTCCCTGTTGCTGTCTTGAAAACTAACTTCCTCCAACTTTGTGCCGATCAGAGGCAACTCTCCGCTGGCAATGACTGTACCATTGGAATCCACGACCCCGATTACCCGGTCCGTGGCCTCTTTCATCTGGACGATGACACTTTGAAAAATCCTGCTGGACACCAGTGCGTCCCCTCCTCGTCAGTTGACTTTTTTCCTTCTCATTTTTGATTGGCCGGAGTCTTCGTGATTTTCAACAGTTACATAATAACCGATTTTCGAGGATTTTTCAATAAAAATTTGAATTTTTTTTGTAAAGTTTTTTCACTAATTGTGATTTTCTTCAAAAATCGGTTGGTTTTTCGCCATTTTTTGCCGTTTTCACCAGACTCCCGTTGTCCAGATTCCAGCATTTTCTTTGTGCATTTAGTCAAAAAAGCGGATTGTCACCGCTTTTTTGACTAAATTTTCAATTTTATAAAATAGATCGTTCCGTGACCGGATCAAACATATGAAGTTTTTCCATATCCAATACGATGCGCTGTGATCCGCCCACCTTGCTGTCGAAATTGACATTGGCTTTTATCACAGCCGTCAGTTGGAGGCCGCCGCGCTTTAGGTAGAGCGTTCGCTCTGCCCCCACGTACTCCTCCCGTTCCACATCTAGGGTGATCGCCCGCTCCGGATGGCTGTCCGCTGTTTTTTCATCGTCTATCATATCCGTGGGCCGCAACCCAAAGACCACGGACTTACCCACCCAGTCTCTCACTCGCTCTGCCATGGGCTGCGCCAGGGGGATGGTAACTCCATCACCAAAAATCATCCGGACCTCGCCCTCTCTCCGGCACAGAGCGCCCTCGAACAGATTCATCTGTGGCGTTCCGATAAAGCCCGCCACAAAGAGATTCTGGGGTTTTGCATACAGATTCTCCGGCGTGTCCACCTGCTGGATGACGCCGTCTTTCATCACCACGATCCGATCCCCCATGGTCATGGCCTCTATCTGATCGTGGGTCACGTAGACAAACGTGGTCTGAATCCGCCGGTGGAGCCGGATCAACTCCGCCCGCATATTGGCCCGCAGCCTTGCGTCCAAATTGGACAGGGGTTCGTCAAAGAGAAATACTTTCGGGCTGCGCACCAGCGCCCGCCCCAGAGCCGCCCGCTGGCGCTGGCCGCCGGAGAGGGCCGACGGGAACCGGTCTAACAGATGGGACATCTCCAGTATCTGTGCAGCCGCCCCCACCCGGCGACGGATTTCCGATTTGGGCAGTTTCTTAATAGTCAGAGAGAACGCCATGTTCTCAAATACGGTCATATGGGGATACAGGGCGTAGTTCTGGAACACCATGGCGATATCCCGCCCTTTGGCCGGGACATCGTTTGACAGTTGTCCGCCGATAAATAACTCGCCCCCGGTGATCTTCTCCAGCCCTGCGATCATCCGCAAGACCGTACTCTTACCGCACCCGGATGGGCCGACGAACACGATGAATTCCCGGTCTGCAATTTCGAGATTAAAATCCGAGACTGCGACCACGCCGCCCTCATATGTTTTTTGAATTCCCGCAAGGGTAACTTGTGCCATGCTCGCCCTCCGTTTTGTGTTGGTTTGTGTGCTTCGCATAAGGAAAACACCCGCCGCCTGCAGGCGGCACCCTCTTTGCGAAAGAGGGCGGGGTTTGCATTATCCTTCGTCTTCGCCCTCTTTTATAAAGAGGGTGGCTCCGCAGAGCCGGGTGTTTACCCCGCCCCGCTCACGTTCCGCTGGGTCACATCTCGCAGCCATTTCCCGCGGGGTACCCGCCAGAGGACCACGGCGGCCTTGAAGATATCCTCACTGCGCAGGATCAAAAAGACGATATAGACCGGCCAGTGGAGCACAAGCCCCGCCAGGGCCCCCAACGGGATGGCGATCAACCAGGCGAAGATGGCGTCCACCACCATGACAAACTTCGTATCCCCGCCGCCCCGCAGGGTGCCCATGAGCGAAACCACCGCCACGGGCATGAAGATCATGTTGAGGGAGACCACATGGGTAAGTTGTAGCGCATATACATGGGCGGTGTCGGATAGGGAGTAAAAGCTGATCAGCGGCAGCCTGACCGCCTGTACAACCCCAAAGGATAGTAGCCCCAGCATAACGCTCACCACGAGCATCCCGTTTGCGTACTGTCTCGCCCGCTCCTGTTCTCCCTCGCCGATGGTGTTGCCGATGATCGCACCGGTGGCGCTGGATATGCCGAACACCACCACGCCCACCAATTGGACCAGCAGGCCGCCGATGGCGTTTGCCGCCACAAACTCCCGGCCCATGCGCCCGATGATTACACCCAGCAAAAAATGGGCCGATACCCAGAATATCTCATTGACCACAACGGGTGTGCCGTGGGTTAAAAAGCCCTTTGTGACCCCTTTTGTACTGCAAAACAGATCGCGAATCCCTATGCCGATCTTTTTTTCGACTTTAAATAAGTACACGGTTATGACGATAAATTCACAGACGCGGGCAGTCACTGTGCCGATGGCGGCCCCCGTGACCCCCAGGGCCGGGAATCCAAAGTTCCCGAAAATCAACACGTAGTTCAACGAGACGCTGATGATGAGGGACACAAGAGACACCACGATAGATATCTTCACCGTCCCCGTGGCACGCAACAGACCGATTGTGGACGCAGTAATCCCCCAGACAAAATATCCGCCGCCCATGATGCGCAGATAATCCACCCCGTAGGCGATTACTTCCGGGTCGGTGATAATGATCCGCAGGATCTGCTCCGGGAAAAAGAAGGCGATTGACGCAAAACTCAAACTCAATACCGCCATCACCCGGTACATAAACGCAAAAATCTGACGGACTTTTTCCTTATCTCCCGCCCCCCAATACTGGGCCGCAAGTACACCGCATCCACCGGACACGCCAAAGGAGATGACCATGAATGCAAAGGAAAACTGGTTCGCCACAGCGGCGGCTGAGAGCTGGATCTCGCCGACACGACCCAACATCAGCGTATCCGCCGCACTGACGCCAAAATAGATTAAGTTCTGCACCGCAATGGGAAATGCGATGGTCAAAAGTTTGCTCCGAAACCGCCTATCTCGGAGCACGAGGAAAAGGCTCTCCATAGCTCCGCTCCTTTTGTGCTGATGATTATTTTGTGGGTATTTTACCATATTTGACGGTTTTACACAAGTCACTGTGAAACAGGCAAGACACGGCAAAAAATCAACCGTGTCGCCATAAACACCCTATTTATTTGCCATTTATTCGCTCAACTCTCCACTGCACAATATCGGCAATGAGTCTATCATCAATCGGCTGATCCAGCGGAAAGCGAATACAACCTTTGTTTGTTTCATAGTCAGTTAAATGCTCTGCAAATGCCACAACCGCCTCATCACCGGGATAAAACCCGATGTGACTTTTGTGTGCCGCAAGCTGAACAAGGTTTTTCTTTTGCCAAAAAGTCGGCATATGGCAAGATATTTTCTCGACAGCTTCCGGCGCGGCATTGCGAATCGTTTCACAAATTTTATAAAGTATTGGTTGCGTTTCTTCCACTTGTGCGGATATATATTGGTCAATCGTTTCGGGTTTGACACAAAAATGGCTTTGATTGGTATTTTTGAACTCTCGGTTACATTTTGGACATTGCCACATAATTTCAACTCCTCTAAAATACTGCGCTCTCGCCGTACTCACAAAAGCATGGCAAAACATGCCTCTATTCTACCACACCATTTGCCGAAACTCCACCGCAACTTCCCCGTGCGATACTGCCCTCTTGTCATAAGGGTGTCCACCCCGGAATAGAGTGATAGCAGCGGCAAGAACAACAAGGGGGGAATTTTTTATGTTTATCGTAACCACAAAACTGAGTAAAAAGCGGGCCATTGTCATTATCATCGCCCTGGCTATGGTCCTGGGCGCCATCGTTCTGCTGGCGGGCCGGCGGGATCAAGAGTTCCCGGAACGGCGCGTAGAGACCCCGGAGGATGTTGTCACCTTCCTCGAGCAGTTGGGCTGGCAAGTAAACCCGGATCCCATCGAAGTACAAGGGGTTCTCATCCCCAGGGAGTTTTCAGATGTCTACTTAGCCTACAACGACATGCAAAAGGTGGCGGGATTTGATCTGACCCTCTACCGGGGCATGGATGCCATCCGGCACACCTATCAGATCCTCAACTACCCCGACCACCCGGACGGCGTCGTGGCCGATGTGCTCGTGGTAAACAACACCGTCATCGGCGGCGGGATTCAATCCATCCACCAAGATGGCTTCATGCACGAACTGCGGATGAACGATAAAAATCTGCGATGAAACATGTTTCATCGCAGATTTCAAGGGAGTTCGGTTCCATTTAATGCTGTGCACTCTTGCGCTGTAGGCTTAGGCGGTCGGCAATCATGGCAATAAATTCGCTGTTGGTGGGCTTGCCTTTGATATTGGATACGGTGTAGCCAAAGAATTTTTGCAAGATCTCTAAGTCGCCCCGATCCCAGGCCACTTCAATGGCATGACGGATGGCGCGTTCCACACGAGAGGGGGTGGTGCTGAATTTCCGCGCCACTTCGGGATACAGCACCTTGGTCACGGCGTTGATGACCTCCATATCGTTGACTGTAAGGATAATAGCCTCTCTGAGGTATTGATAGCCCTTGATATGTGCGGGGACACCGATCTCGTGGATCACTTCTGTGACCACGCTCTCCAAGCTCTGGCCCCGATGGGGCGTTGATTGGCTCACCCCGCTTGCCCATCCGGCCCCCTGAGCGGTCACGCTACGGACTTTTTCCAGGAGCGTCTCCACATTAAACGGTTTTAGCATAAAATAGCTGACGCCCATGGTCGCGGCCTCGGAGACAACGCTGTCTTTATAAAAACTGGACACCATAATGTAGGACGCCTTCACCCCTGTGTCCCGGAGATGGCGGATGACATCCAACCCGTCCAGACCGGTCAGCAAAATATCCAGGACGATGACGTCGGGCTTTCGTTCCTGGGCGATACGGAGCACTTCACGGCCATCGGATGTGCTCCCCACCAGTTCCAGGTCTAATTCATCTTGAAATTGCCTAGCCACCATTCCTCTGTACTCATCACTGGGATCTGCAATCAGAACTTTAACCTTGCGCTCCATGTCTACTCCTCCATTTTTATTAAAATACAAAAAATTGGGGTACAGTGCGAGGGGTCAATAGCTCATCTTTAGTAAAGTCCCACATATCGCTTTGACCGGTTTTGCAAGATTTTATATTATCCGATCAAAACGTTGTCTTTGTAGTAATAATCTATCACAACACAGCCGCCTTTGCAAGATCATTTTCACCATTTTCTTCATTTTATTTCCCATATTCCCCATGGCTACCAAAAACCGTCGTATATTGATAGAACATGTAGAAATTTGTCGTCACTTTCCGATTACACAATCAACATCGCATCTCCGAAAGAGAAAAACCGGTACCGCTTCTCCACCGCCTCCTCGTAGGCGGCCAAAATGGTCTCCCGGCTGGCCAGGGCGGATACGAGCATGATCAGGGTGCTCTCCGGCAAATGGAAGTTTGTAATCAGGCCGTCGATACACTTGAATGTATAGCCGGGATAGATAAAACAGTTGGTCCAGCCGTCATATGGTTCTATGGTGCCATCCGGCCTCGCCTGGGACTCCAAGGTCCGGCAGGAGGTCGTCCCGATGGCTATGACCCGTCCGCCCTCTTTGCGAGTCTGATTGATCTGCTCCGCGGCCTTCTCGTCGATAATACAGTATTCCGCGTGCATCTCGTGCTCTTCAATATTCTCCACCTTGACAGGCCGGAACGTACCCAGGCCCACGTGGAGGGTAATGGTCACCAGCCGGACGCCTTTTTTCTCCAGGGTCTCCAACAGTTCCGGCGTAAAGTGCAGGCCTGCCGTAGGGGCGGCAGCAGACCCCGGCTCACTGGCGTAGACGGTCTGATACCGCTCTGCGTCTTGCAATTCCTCCGTAATGTATGGCGGCAAGGGCATCTGGCCCAGCTGCTCCAAGACTTCCAAGAAAATCCCCGCACAGCGGAACCGGACGATCCGGTTACCGTCCTCCGAGACCTCTTCCACCACGGCGGTCAACTCTCCGTCGCCGAACGATATCTCCGTACCGATCCGCAGTTTTCTGCCCGGCTTGCCCAGACAGAGCCAGCGGAACTCCTCCAACTCCCGCAGGAGCACAAGTTCCACGGCACCGCCGGTCTCCAGGCGGCCGAATAGCCGGGCGGGGATCACCCGGGAGTCGTTCATCACCAGACAGTCCCCCGGATTTAAGAGCTCCGGCAACTCATAAAAATGCCGATGATCCGTGGCCCCCGTCCTCCGGTCCAAACAGAGGAGCCGAGAGGCATCCCGCTGCTCTAACGGTGTCTGGGCGATGAGCTCTTTGGGGAGATGGAAGTAGAAGTCGCTTGTTTTCATAGATTCACCAGTTTTCCTTATTTTTTCTATTGGGTATTATACATGCCGAAAGACACAAAGGCAACTGCCTTATCTCGGCACATCAACAAAAGTGGGACAAGAAAAGCCCTGCTCGGAAGCTAGAGGCGGATACGGTAACCTCGCCCACTCGGAAATGTCCTTTAGCTGGCACATTCGCACCAAAACGCAGGTGCGTGGTGAAAACTTGAATGCTAACAGATTTAAAGCGCAGTACGCACAAAAAGCTACAGGCGATTAGCGTCGGCACCAGTGCAACTAGGAGTATTCGCTGCGGGTAGCGGGGGTTCTTAGGGGGCGGCCAGCCCCCAAGTGCCATTTTTGGTTCTTTTTCGGCAAGGAAAAAGAACGCCGCCGGCAGGCAGGACAAAGTGAAACAACCACCAGCTACCTCTCCGGCAATAGCCGGACAAGAAAACGTCTCGTTCATTGACACAAAAAAGCGAGTATGATACACTATCGCATAAGATTTTCCCAAGTTTGGAGCGTGACATCCCCATGAGACAATATAACGTCGGCATTCTCGGCGCAACGGGTACTGTGGGCCAGCGATTTATCTCCCTGTTGGATCAGCACCCCTGGTTCACCGTGACAGCCGTGGCCGCCAGTCCCCGCAGTGCGGGCCGATCCTACGCCGAGGCCGTGGGTGACCGCTGGGCCGTGGAGGGCGAAATCCCCCAGACCGTCGCTGACCTGACGGTCTATTCCGTCGTGGACGACATAGATAAAATCGCCGGATCGGTGGATTTTGTCTTTTCCGCCGTGGACATGGATAAGGACGAAATCCGCGCCATTGAGGAGGCCTATGCCAGGGCCGAGTGTCCTGTGGTCTCCAACAACAGCGCCCACCGCTGGACGCCCGATGTCCCCATGGTGATCCCGGAGATCAATGCGGATCACATCCAAGTCATTGAGGCCCAGCGAAAACGGTTGGGCACCAGCCGGGGATTTATTGCGGTCAAGTCCAACTGCTCCCTCCAGAGCTACGTGCCGCCCCTCTCCCCCCTGCGTGCCCGGTACGGTCTCAAAGATGTGCTAGTCTGCACCTATCAAGCCATCTCCGGGGCGGGCAAGACCCTGGACCAAGCGCCGGAGATCACAGACAACGTAATCCCCTATATCGGCGGAGAAGAGGAAAAGAGCGAACGGGAACCTCTAAAAATCTGGGGCGCTGTGGGCGATGGCATCATCGAATCCGCTGCATCTCCGGATCTTACGGCCCAGTGCATCCGGGTCCCCGTGTCCGACGGGCATCTGGCGGCGGTGTTCTTCTCTTTTGCATCGGATAACAAGCCCAGCGAGGCGGAGATCATCGACTGCTGGCGGAATTTCTCCGGCAGAGCGCAAGCGTTAGACCTCCCCTCCGCCCCCAAACAGTTTTTGCACTATTTGGCAGAGGATAATCGGCCCCAGACCAGATTAGATCGTAATCTGGAGCACGGCATGGCCATCTCCGTCGGCCGCCTCCGCCCGGATACCCAGTACGACTATAAATTCATCTGCCTGTCCCACAACACCCTCCGAGGTGCCGCCGGCGGCGCCGTACTGACAGCAGAACTACTCTGTAAAGAAGGTTATATTTAATAGGGAGGAATATTCCACTATGAAAACCCCAGTATTTACCGGTTCATCCGTAGCAATTTGTACACCCTTCAAAGACGGCGGCATCAACTATCCCAAACTAGCCCAGTTGATCGACTGGCAGATTGAAAACGGCACTTCCGCCATCACCATCTGCGGCACCACGGGCGAGGCCTCTACGCTCACCTTAGAAGAACACATCGAGGCGGTGGATTTCTGCGTCCGCCATGTGGCGGGCCGGGTCAAGGTCATCGCCGCCAGCAGTTCCAACGATACCCAGGCCGCCCTGTTACTCAGCGAAAAAGCGGAGCAATCCGGCGCAGATGCCCTGATGATCGTCACCCCCTACTACAACAGACCCACCCAGCGGGGCCTAATCGCCCACTTCGAGTACATCGCTGACCGGGTGAGCCTACCCATCGTCCTCTACAACGTCCCCGGCCGCACCGGCGTGGGCTTCACGGTGGATACATACAAGACCTTGAGCCGCCACCCGCTGATCAACGGCGTCAAAGAGGCCTGCGGCGATTTCTCCCTCCTGGGCCGCACCATTGACGCCTGCGGGAACGATCTCTACATCTGGAGCGGCAACGACGGCGATACGGTACCCATGATGTCCTTGGGCGCCCTTGGCACCATCTCCGTATCGGCCAATATTATCCCCCGGGACGTGGCCGACATGTGCCAGGCCGCCCTGGACGGCGACTTCGCCAGAGCGGCGGCGCTCCAGCTAAAGCACACTGCGCTCATCCACAACCTGTTCCTGGAAGTCAACCCCATCCCCGTCAAGACGGCCTTGAATCTCATGGGCATGGACGTGGGCGAGCTCCGGCTCCCCCTCTGCGACATGGCACCGGAAAATCTGGAGAAACTAAAAGCCGCCATGGTCGCCTCCGGCATCTCCCTGGCGTAACAGCCAACAGGCGGCACGACTGTGCCGCCTGTTTTTGTGCGTTGGACAACCTGTTGGACGTAATCAAAAAAATTTGCTACATACAAGAAAAATAAGGAGTAGCTTTCTATGTTAAAACTCGTACTCTCCGGCTGCAACGGCCGCATGGGACAAGCTGTGACCGCCATCTGCGAGGCCGATGAAAAAATCGACTTGGTGGCGGGATTTGATCTCCACGCGGTGAAGCAAAACAGCTATCCCGTCTACGCCAATCCCATGGAGTTTTCCGGCACGGCCCAGGTGGTCGTCGATTTCTCCAATCCCGGCGCTCTGTCCGGTCTGTTGCAATACTGCACCCGGACAAAAACGCCTATAGTGCTCTGCGCTACCGGTTACAGCGCCGAGGACGAGGCGAAGATCAAAGCGGCAGCGGAGCATATCCCCGTCTTCCAATCGGGCAACATGAGCCTGGGGATCAACCTGCTCACGGATCTAGTCCGACGGGCCGCGCAAGTCCTGGGCGACGGATTCGACATCGAGATCGTCGAGCGACACCACAGCCAGAAGATCGACGCCCCCAGCGGCACCGCCTTCATGCTGGCAGACGCCGCCCGATCCGCCCTCCCCTACGATCCAACGTATACATATGAGCGCCAGAGCGTCCGAACACCCCGGGACAAGCGAGAGATCGGTATCTCCGCCGTCCGGGGCGGCACCATCGTGGGCGAACACGACGTGCTCTTCGCGGGGTTAGACGAAGTGATTGAGATCCGCCACACGGCTTACTCCCGTAACGTCTTCGCCAGCGGCGCCGTGACGGCGGCAAAGTTCCTGGCCACGGTCAGCACACCAGGGCTGTATTCAATGAATCATATTATTTGGAAGTAGAGGGCAGGGTTCCTGGGGATCCTGCAAATGTAGAACCGTCCGGTGTAAAGCGGGCGCACATTGTGCGCCCGTGTTGTATGAGGGGGGGGGTTACAAAACGAGCAGGGGCAATATTCGCCCCTGCTCGTTTGCGTTCAACAGATTTGTTAATCCTCTTTGATGTCCTCAACGACGTCCTCGACCACATCTTCCGCCTTCTCTACCATGTCTTCGGCGACGGCTTTTGCTTGCTCGACGATATCTTCGACGGTTTCTTTGACCTCTTCCACCGTCTCTTCGCAGCTGTCCGTCAGTTCACATTTCAGGGCGGCCACTTCTTTCTCTTTTTGCGCCACTTTCTCTAGCGCCAGGCCGATCTCCGAAATGGCCTGGGCCATTTCTGGGGCGGGGGCGTCTTTGTACTTCTCATGATACAGTTTCCCGACCTCGGCATAGGTCTTGCGCAAGGTGTCTTTCTCCATGGCAATTTCCGTCTTCAGCTTCGTGATTTTTCCTGCGATTTTGGCTTTGTCGCCGGCTACCTTGGCAAATTCTACGGACTTGTCGGCCACTCTTCCCGCTGTGGCCAGTGCTTTTTCCTTGAATCTTTCAAAATCGAAGTTTACCATTGTATTTTCCTCCTTAAAAATGAAATATATATGTTGCAGTTCCCATTAGCTTGACCTTCGTCCATAATAATATACGCATTTCCGTCTATAGAAAAGGGCAGATAGATTAGAAATAGATTAAAATGGAATGGATCAAATTATAAGTATATTATAACACACTCGCAGCATTTTGGGTAGCCTCTAGGGTATTGCGCATCAGGATTGCCCGGGTCATGGGGCCGACGCCGCCGGGTACTGGGGTAATGTAGGAGGCGATTGGCTCCACCGCCGGGAAGTCTACGTCACCGCAGAGTTTACCTGCGGCATTTTTGTTCATGGCCACGTCGATCACCACGGCCCCCGGCTTTACCATGTCGGCGGTGATCAGATTCTCTTTCCCCACGGCGGCCACCAAAATATCTGCCTGTCGGGTGAAATGGCCCAGATCCAGTGTCTTGGAGTGGCAGATGGTCACCGTGGCATCTCTGTGGAGCAGGAGCATGGCCTGGGGCTTCCCTACAATATCGGACCGGCCCACCACCACACAGTGCCTGCCCTTGGGATTAATGCCATAGTGATCTAAGAGCGCCAGCACACCCGCCGGGGTACAGGGCAAAAAGGCGTAGTCCCCACTCACAATCCGGCCCACGTTGACCGGGTGAAAAGCGTCCACATCTTTGTCGGGCGAGATTGCCTGGAGCACTTTTCTCTCATCGTAGCCCGCGGGCAGAGGCTGTTGCACCAAAATGCCATGGATATCGGCCCGCCGATTTAACGCGGCGATACAGGCCAGGAGCGCATCCTCCCCCGCCTCAGCAGAGAGGGCAAACTCTTCGCTTCGGATGCCGCATTCGGCGCAATCTTTCTTTTTGTAATCCACATATATGCGAGAAGCGGGGTTTTCGCCAACAATGACCACCGCCAGACCGGGATTGATCCCGGCCTTTTTGATTTCTGCCGCAACCTGGGCTTTGATCTCCCCGGCCAGGGCCGCTCCGTCTAGGAGGGTTGCCATATCATTGATCCTCCTCGACGGGTTCTTCTTTCGACGCTTCTTCTACTGCCTCCGGCGTTGGCTCTGTCTGTTTGGCACGTTTGGTCATGATGTGATTCACCGCCACGGCGACCAAGAAGGCACACATGGCCAAGACCATACTGGCCGAAATGTCCGTATCAAAAACGTGGGTTACCCAATGGGGCGCACGGAGGGTCTCGACCCAGGCCCTGCCAAACCCATACCAGCCCAGATAGAACACAAATATCTGTCCGGGGTACTGTCTCCCCACTTTTTTAGAGTAGAGGTGGAGCAGGACAATACCCAGCGTATTCCACAAGGATTCGTACAAAAAGATCGGGTGGACGTATGTGGTGGTCTCCCCTACGGTGAGTCCCATGCGCCACGGCAGATCTGTGGGGACCCCGTAGAGCTCCCGGTTCATAAAATTCCCCCAGCGGCCCACTGCCTGCCCGATGAGCAAGCTGACACTCACTCCGTCTACAAGAGACCAGAAGGGAATCCGCCGCCATCTGCTGCAGATCCAAGCCGCCAATGCGGCTCCGACGATGACCCCGTAGATGGCAAGACCCCCGTCTCGCATCCCGGTAATGATGGTGATGGGATTATCGCGATAATGTGCAAAGTGGAACGCCACATGCCACAGCCGGGAGAAGATCACGCCCAAGGGGATGCCCAGCAGAATTCCGTCCAGGATATTATCCGTGGTCAGGCCGTAGTCCTTTCCGTTTCGGAGCATGTAGACCGCGCCCAGGAGCACCCCGAGCGCAATGAAGAGCGCATAGAAGTAGATGTGGAATCCGAATATGTTCACATACCGGGGCGTATTTACGGCGAACCAGTCTCCCAACATGGGAAATGTAATTGTTGCGTTTTGCAAAACATCACCTCATCTTATGTAGGGGCGGATGGCAATCCGCCCGTTGTCGCATGGAATCTGTTACCCCTACCGGGGCCGCACGATTGACAGGGCAAATTGCTCCGGCTGTAGGTTTTCAGCGATAAACGCCAGCATATCGGCAGATGTGACAGTCTCTAACACCGACAACCGATCCAGCGCCGTGGTGCCGAAGAAATGACACTCTGTCTGATCATAGCAGAGGCCTTCCATTGTGTCCAGCCCCTTGATCACAGTGCCGTAAACGCCCCGTTTGAGCCGATTGAACCGATCCTCGTCTATGCCGTTCATCAAGGTCGCTCGGATCTCGGCTTGTAGTTTTTCCAGCACTTGATCCGGATTCCGGCTCTCGCCGCCGAACGCTGTGAAAGCGTGTCCCCGCCCGCAGGTGTAGTGAGTGGAAAAGTCAGCCGTGATGAGGCCTTGATTGTAGAGCTCCAGATACAGGGGCGAAGATTCTCCCACCAGATATATGACCGCTAAGCTACCGACCAGCTCTTGGTGCAGACACGCTCTCCCCCTGGCACCGGGCGGCGTCCGTGTACCCGTGAGAAACAGAGGCTTTGAGACCTCCATGGTCACTTCGGTTTTCGCCCGAACCACAGGAATCTGATCCACGGGCCCGTAATCTTTCTCCGGCACCGGATCGCAGGCATCGGGCAGAATCTCCCCGGCGATCTCCAACACCCGCTCCGGGTTCACATCCCCTGCGACGCAGAGCACCATGTTGCTGGGACGATAAAATGCGCCGTGGAGGTCGTATAGGGTCTGGGCCGTGATTTGGGCAATGCTCTCCTTCGTTCCGCCGATCATATCCCGCACCGGGTGGGCGCCGTAGAGGCCTCTGAGGAGATTGTAGTAGACCGCATAATCCGGCGTGTCCTCCATCATGTCGATCTCCTGGCCGATGATCCCCTGCTCTTTTTGTACGCTCTCCTCTGTAAAATAGGGCACGGAGACGAAAGAGAGCAGAGTTTTGAGGTTTTCGTCAAATCCCTCGGTGCACTCGAAATAGTAGGCGGTCAGTTCAGAACTTGTAAAGGCATTTGGCTGTGCGCCGTTGGCGGCGAGATCCGCCAGGGCGTTGCCCGTCTCGGTGTCGAAGAGCTTATGCTCCAAAAAGTGGGCGATCCCCGCCGGGGTGTCCCGCCACTGACCGTCTATGAGAAACCGGCGATCCGCCCCACCGTAGTTGGTGGCAAAGAAGGCATATTTCTTGCAAAATCCCGGCTTGGGGATGACGTACACGGTCAGACCGTTTGAGAGCGTCCCCGTATAGAGGGTCTCTCCAATGGCGTCATATGAGACTTTTTGCATCACGAGACCTCCTCCTCGCCTTTGAGAAAATACACGGCGTCTAGCTCTACGCCCTGGGCAATTTTCATGACTTCTTTCACATCCACCTGCTCCACCATGGCGATGAGGTCGTCCAGATCATAGTCGACTTCCAGGATCGTCTGTTGCAGATAGAACTCCTCCAACTGGCGTGGCTCATCTCTTGTGAGTTCCAAATCCGTCATGAGGGCCTTTTTCGCCCAGAGCAACTCCTCGTCGGTGATCTCTCCCTCTGCGATGGCCCGCAGTTGGGCCAATATCTCGCTCTTAGCCTCCTCGTATTTATCAAAGGCAACCCCGGAGGCCACCAGGAGAAGCCCTTTGGCTTTTTCCAAGATCGAAGAGGCGTAGTAACAGAGGCTCAACCGCTCCCGCACATTGAGAAACAACTTGGAGTTGACCGATCCGCCGTAGAGGTAGTGAAACAGAGAAATCGCCGCCCAGTTGGGGTTGTCGAGACAGTCCCCCAGGCGAAAGCCCAGACTCAACTTGCCCTGGGTCACGTCCAGCTCCTCGGTGAAATATCGGGGCGTCGCCTCTAACGCATTGAGACGTATCTGGGTCCCCATGGCATAATCCGGCTCCCCACGGGGCAGGGTTTTCAGGGCCGCTGTAAGAACCTGTTCCAGTTGATCCACAGTTGCGCTGCCGCAGTAGAATATCTCCACCGGAGCGGCGGATAGCAAACTTTTATAGTGGGTCGTCAGAGTCTCCGTGTCAATGTCCGCCGCCTCCTGCTCTGTCCCCAGGCGAAACGTAGAGAAGTCCTCCCCATCGCACATGAGTTCCACCAAGCGGCTGACGGCGTAGGATCCCTTGTTGTTGATCCGGCCACGGATTTCATCCAATAGATTTTCCCGCTCCTGATCCACGTAATCCGCCTGGAACTGGCCGTTCTGGGTGCTTGGGTCTAACAAAATCTCGCCCAGAAGCGCCGTAATCTGCGCTAATATCCCCTCGCCTTCCGGCAGACAGGCGTCATCTACAAAGGAGGCGCAGAACCCCACGCACTGGATCTCACCCTTTTTGCGGATCGTCGGCTCAATGTTCGCCCCGTAGAGGTCATCCATAGCCTGACGCAGCGCCCGGAGATCCGGATAGCGGGCCGTCCCCCGGAGCAAAATCCGGGGCAGGATCGCGTTTTTCGCCGCCGTTTCTCGGGTCAGTTGGGTGAGCAGGTTGATCTGCACGGTGCCGGTTTTAAATTTTTGAGTCTCTAAATGCGTCAAAAAGACATAGGGCAGAATTTCTCTTCTTGTTACCGCTCCCATTGTCGGTCCCCTTTTACGAAAAAGATTCACAATATTTCGATACACAATTATTCTATCACGAATTCCCACTTTTTGAAACTGTTTCTTTCAATTTTCCCAAGCGCAACGGAATTCCCTCCCCCGTATACGGTTTCCCGTTCACTGTGATCCGGTATCCGTCGCTTTTTTCTACTTGGATGCGCCAAGTGGTATCCTCTGTCCGCCAGTCCACGCTGTACCCATCCATCTGGCTGGGCAGATTCGGCTCAATATACAGTCTATCCTCCCGGAGGTGCAACCCCAGGAGTTTTTCCATAGCCACCCGCCAATACCATCCGGCGGCCCCCGTATACCAAGTCCACCCGGCACGACCTACGTGCTGCGGATTGCCGTAGACATCGGCGGCCAGGACGTATGGCTCGCCCCGGTAGACTACCGTATCTGTTTCTCCCGGCAGCATGGCCCGGAGCATATCATACCCCTCATCTGCCATCCCCGCCTGGAACGCTCCCATGACGAGCCACAGGCATCCGTGGGTATACTGGCCGCCGTTCTCCCGCACCCCCGGCGCATAGCCCCGGATATAACCTGGGTTGTTCTCCCCCTCGGAGAAAGACGGCGAAAAGAGGCGGACAATCCCGCCCTCCCGATCAAACAGCCGTTCGATTGCGGAGGCCACGGCGGTCTCTACCCGCCGGGGATTGCTGTGGCGGGTCATGGTGGAGAATCCCTGGGCGATGGCGTCGATCTGGCACTCTTTATCGTGCCGGCTGCCCAGGGTCGCACCGCTGTCATAGGTGCCGCGGAGATACCAGTCCCCGTCCCAGGCGGAGTCTGCCGCTCCGCCGAAGCGCTCCGCCTCTTCGGCATATCGCCGGGCCAGTTCCGGCTCATCCAGGCGAGTACAGAGATCAGAGAACCGCTCCAATACATGGGCCAGGAACCAGGTGAGCCAAACGCTCTCTCCTCGCCCATTGGCCCCCACCAAGTTCATGCCGTCGTTCCAATCCCCTGTCCCCATTAAGGCTAAGCCGTTTCGGCCCGCACCCCGCTGGAGGATCAAATCCACGGCGCGTTTCGCGTGGAGAAACAGGGATTCCGCCAGATCGCTCACTACGGGAGATTCATATCGCTCGTGTTCGTCCTTTTCCAAGATCGGCGAACGAATATACGGCGCAGAGATCTGACAGATGTCTACATCCCCTGTCTTCTCCACGTATTCACAGAGCACATAGGGCAAAAACAGGAGATCATCACTACACCGGGTACGGACGCCTTTGTCCGCCATACCTCTGATCCCGCTGGGATGCCACCAGTGCTGCACATCCCCCTCCTCAAATTGGTGGGCGGCGGCTAATAAAAGCTGTTTCTTCGCCTGTTCCGGCAACACGGGGATCAGCGCCGTCACATCCTGGAGCTGATCCCGGAACCCGTACGCTCCACCGGACTGATAGACGCTGCTGCGCCCCATGATCCGGCAGGCCAGGGTCTGATACAGCGCCCAGCCGGAGAGGAGTTGATCCAAGGCCTCCACCCCAGTGCGCACCGATATCCCACCCACACGGGATCGCCACCAAGCCGTTGTCTGCGCCAGGGCCTCCCGTGCGACACGGGGATCGGCCAGGGCGGAAAGTCCCGACCCCTCCTGGGTACCCGTGACAATCGCCACAGGGCCGGTTGCCGGATATACGGCGTAGAAACAGGGGTCCATCCCTGCGCCACACTTAGAATCCAGCGTACGCCTGGCCCAGGATTGGCGATCACAGGTGATCCCCCTCGGCGGCACGGAGGCCGTGAGGGAGAATCTCACCCCGGGGAATGCCCCGTTGGAGCCGTTCTGGGCAGAGAGGGTATTCCCCTCGGCAGACGTGACCACATAGGCCCGGTTTTTATCGTCTGCGCCCAAGACCAGTTCTGCAAAATAGGCGATCTCATCTCCCGGCTGGAGCGCCCCCTCCACCAGAAAGACACGGGCCTCCGTATCCGGCGGCACAAAGGCGGTGGTGGTGATTGTTCCGCCCTCCAACGCTTTCTCCCACCGGGCGAACCCAAAGCCGTAGGTGATGGTACAGGGAATCCCGTCTGCGTCGGCAAACAGGGAGATTTCCTGACCGTCTCGCAGGAGGGTCAGCCGCTCCGGGCCGCCTGTCTCCAGGGTATCATTGCGCCAGGGAGTGATCTTGTTCTCCCGTGCGTTTATCTGCCACATGTGGCCCGTGCCGCAGTCCGTGGCGATATAGCCGTAGGTCTCGTTGGCCAACATCTGGCTCCACGTGTTGGGCGGCAGATCGCCCCCTGTCTCAATGATGACCGTATTGTCCGCTCCCCAAGAAAACTTGGGGCGAATCCCCACGGCCATCCGCTCCGGCTCCCGCCTTGGCGGCGTGTGATCCAGCTCTCGGCTCTCCAAGTGCTCCGCCCCATCTATAATTTGGGCGGAGGCCGCCAGAATGGCAGTACAATCCCCCGTGCCGTCCAGGAGATGCACCCCGCCCCGGGCGCCCAGATAGCCCTCTAAGCCCATATTGGCCAAAAGATTGCGAATCCCTGTGTGCACAGGGCGGCGGTAGTCGCCGCCGTCTTGCACAAGAAGTGCCAGATCATAGGGCAATCCGCACTGCAAGAGCAAGCTGTGACGACGGATGAGCCCTTGGACTAACCCCATCTCCTCCTCCGTATTAATCCGGGCGGTGACAATGGGCAAATCCCCGGAGATGCCATAGGGCCAGAGATCCCACTGACCACCGGATTGGGGCGTGATGAACCGGCCCCGCTCCGCCAGGGCGAGAAACGGGTATACCAGCGCCGAGACAGACGCCATGGCCTCTGTGATCTCCTCTGATGTCATCCCGAGGCCCGCGGCCTTTTTTTCCACAAAGCTCTGCCCCATCTCCACGGGCTGGGCGAGAATCCGCCCGGTGGTGGAGACGGCCTCTTCCCGTGTGTCGCCTGTGGCCAGGGCAAAGGAAATGCGCTTCCCCTCCCCCGGCTTCAGGCGGACAGGTACCCGGACCAGGACACAGGGGTCTAACACCGTCCCCTGTGTCCCCCTGGCCTCGCTCATTATAGCGGCATAGAGCCCACTACGGCCCAGGGCCGCCTCCCGGGACGTATCAAAGGTGAAGTCCGCCGTGGCAGAAAAGGCCAGGTAGGAATCCGCCCGCACCCCGTTGCCCCGGCGGCGGACAATCAGCGTCCGCCCCTGGGCCTCCGTCTCCATAGAGAGCCGCAAAAAGGCCGGATGGGCAAAATAGTCGACAGGGGCGGCCAGCACCGGCTCGGCGTAGCAGATCAACTCTCCTTCTACCGGTACACCGCCCGTATTTTTCAGAACGATCTGACGCATCTCCCCCATCTCGTTCTGTGGGACAGAGGCGGTGATGACACTCTCCAATCCGGGTCGGCTGACGGACAGTTCCGCCCGGCTGCCGGTGAACAGGGCGCTGTGACGGGCGTCGGCCTCTGCGCCGTCGGCCATCTGGAGGGGGGCGACCCCCGCTGCAGTCTTCCAGTAGAAGCCCATCCCCTGAGTCGGCCCGTCCTGCCGGGGGGTAAACCGAGTGGTCATAATCTCTCTCGCCATACTGCGAGTGTGACCCGTCTCTGTGACCATCACGCTGTAGGCACCGTTGCTCAATATCGTGGCCGCCGGGTAGAACACAGACGGGTTCTCATAGGTCTCCGACCAACCCCCATCTGTAATCCGGCGGGGCTTATCCGGCACCTCTCGGGGCGGCTGGCGCAAGACGATCTGTCCGACGGGCACTTTCTCTTGTAGCAATTCCCGGTAGGCCGCCATGGCCCGATCTTGCATGAATCGCTTTTGCATGGCGTTTTCCGCGAGAAGTCCCGTGATGGCCAGAAGGCTCATTCCCAGATGGTGGGCCATATAGGTCTTCACCGTCCGATGGCCTTTTCCGCCACTGCGGCTGGGCGTAAAATCCAAGGCCTCATAAAATCCGTATTTCCCCCGTACGCCATACTGCTCCAGCCGCCGGAGGTTCTGGATCGCAGCCCTGATGTCCATAGGCAGGGCCAAGAAACTAGAATAAGGCGAGATGACGATTTCTTTGTTCATCCCCCGTTTCAACGCCAGCCGCTGGACGCCGTGGGCCTTATAGCTGTAGTTTAAAGCCGGATCAAAGGCGTAGAACGCGCTCTCCGATATCCCCCAGGGGCTGTGCCGCCTTTTTTGGACATAGACGCAGAATTTCAAACTCTCATAGAGCAAACTGTTCTGATAGCAGGGCATGATGAGATTCGGCATCAGGTACTCGAACATAGAGCCCGTCCACGACGCCATTCCGCTGTAGTTGTCCTGACTGACCAGAGACCGTCCCAACCGCCGCCAGTGCCGCGCCTCTACATCTCCCCTGGCGATGGCGATATAGCTGGCCTGCCGTGCCTCGGAGGCCAGGAGGTCATACCACCCCTCTGTGGGCATACCCCGATCCAAATCCCAGCCGATATAAAAGAGTTTGCGCCGCTTGTCATAGAGCTCGGTGAAACGCATCTCGGAAAAAAGGTTATCTGCCCGAATGCCCAACTCCCGCTGCCCCATCTCATAGAGCCCCTCCCGCAAGACCAGCAGACAGCCGGACAGATTGCCGCTGTCCACCGTGGAGACATACACGGGCCGCAGGGGGCGCAGGGTGCGAGTATCGTACCAGTTGTACAGGTGGCCGTTCCACTTCTCCATCCGTTCCATGGTGGCCAACATATTCTCAATATACCCCAGGGCCCGGTGTTTCGGGCAGAGACCCAAATCCATAGCGGACAGGGCGGACAAGAGCCCTAATCCGATGTTGGTGGGACTGGTTCTGTGGGCCACGCCTACGGCGGGCTGTTCCTGCCAGTTGTCCGGGGGCAAAAAGTGATCTTGAGGGGTCAAAAAGTCCTCAAAATATTGCCAAATCTCCTGCGCGCAAGACTGTAGGTACGCCCGTTGGGCGTCGGTGACCCGTTTCGGCTCCTGCCGCTCTCTGCTGATGGATAGGGCGTAGAGGGGAGAGAGCAGCCACACCACCCCCACTGCGATCTTAGGTGCCGTCCCCGCCAGCACGATTACCGCCAGGGCGATGATCACAGCGGGCAGCATTTTGTAGTAGTGATGAATCAATCCGCTCCCCATCCGTTTTTCCACGTGGGCCGCCGTCACCCAGGACAGCATATTCCGCCGGGTGATCCCCATCCGCCACAGTGCGGTGAGGGCACCGCTCAAGCTGATATAGGCGTGATACGGCAGGAGGATCAACTGGCTCATGGTCTCCAAAAATCCTCCGGCAAAGCCGGATATGATGGTGGAGTGATAGCGCGCCCGTGTCCCCGGATCCCGCCGAAAAATCAGCTCCGCCGAGGAGATCAAAAGCGCCGACAAGGGCGAGAGCACCGCCACAATCCCCGCCCAGAACAGGCTCTCCAGAGAGATCAGCATAGCGGCCAACAGGGCCGACAGCGTGAACACGGGAACCATACTCCGCCGCAGGTTATCAAATATCTTCCAGCGCCCCACCCGGCTCAATGGATTTTGCATTCGCCGCCCGCCCCCTGTCGGCACATGCCGAAAGAGCCAGGGCGCACTCTGCCAGTCCCCCCGTGTCCAGCGGTGGAGGCGGGCGAAATAACTTAAAACCTTATAGGGGTATCCATCGGTCAGCTCCACATCCCCCAGATAGGCGGCCCGGAGATATCCCCCCTCTAAGAGATCATGGGACAGGACTGCATTCTCCGGAAACGCCTGATCCAGACAAGTCGAAAAGGCCGCCACATCGAAAATACCCTTCCCCGTAAACGACCCCTCGGAAAAGAGATCCTGATACACGTCCGAGGCGGCGGAGCCATATGGGTCAATCCCCCCTTGCCCCGCGAATATCCGGGTGAAATCTGAGCGACTGGCCGCCGTCAAATCCACACCGATCCGGGGCTGCATAAGACCTGTCCCCTCCAGCACCACGCCCCGCTTTTCGTCGATCACCGGGGTGTTCAGCGGGTGGAGCATCGCCCCAATCATCTCCCGGGCAGCCCCCACGTTCAGCCGGGTATCGCTGTCCAGGGTGATTATATAGCGCACCCCCTCCAGCAGGAGTTTCGACCCCGCACTGACCTGGATTCCGCCGGCTTTTCCCGTGAGAAGCCGGGTCAACTCCAAGATGGCCCCCCGTTTTCGCTCCCAGCCCATGTAACGGCCACTCTTTTCATTGAACGTCCGCTCTCTGGTGAGGAGCAGAAAAAATTCACCGTATTTCTTGTTCAGACCCGCCAGAGCCGCCTGGGTCGTACTAACCCACTCCTTCGCCCCCGTGAGTACCGGGTGCTCTGTCTCCGGAAAATCGACCAGCAGACCGAAAATCAAATTCTTGCCGCAGTCCCGATTGGCCAGATAGTATTCTTCCAACTGGTTCGCCAGGGCCTTGCCGCCGCCCTCACTGTCCAAGAGGGCCGAGATGACACAGAGGGTTCGCCCCTCTTGCGGCACCCCTTCTTCCAACTTCAATCGCGACACATGGGCCGGGGACACGAACTTGATGACGCAGAAATCCACGAGATTTTTGATAATCTCCGAAAGAGGCAGCACCAGCAAGACGGCCACCAAAACGCTCTCCAGCAAAACTGCCGCCAAGAGGGAGAAAAACAAGCTGGACAACAAAATCCCGCCGATATACAGGCCTCCACGGCGCACTTCTCCCCTCTCTCCCATGGGTCGGACAAACAGATAGTAACCCACGTGCCGAGAGCGGCCCTCCCCAGTCTGAGCCAGTTCTAAGACCCGCTGGGCCACCTGGTGTTCCTCTAGCCCGTGGCGCTTTGCCAAAAGAGATACTCGTTCTCGGTAGCGGGCGCGAGTCTTTTCGTCCATCTGGCTATAGACCCCCGCCGGATCGTGGCAAAGAGTCTGCTCCGTCCGGCTGATCTCATCCAGGATATCCGTGGTATCCAGGGCCGATAACAGGCGTAGAGAGGAGAATACCCGGCCCAGATCGTCAGACAGCCCCTCCGCCGGGGATTTATCAATCCGGGCGGCCAGTTTTTCCAGCCGGAAGATCAACGCCCCACAGATGGCGGGGATCAACAGACTGACCTCCCGCTCGTCCAGTGCGCGCACCTGCTGAACACCGCCGAAGAACGCGTGGATTCCGTCCGGGTTCACCGTCCCTTCCGCCGCCTGGACAAAGGCCCGGGCCAGGATTGTGAGGAACGCGCCCTCTTTCTCCCGCCGGAGCCGGGATACGCCCTTAAACGCCGCGGCGGCCTCTTTCCCCTCCCGCTCCGCAATATACCAGTTGTCCAACAGCCACTCCATCTCGCCGGAGATTGTTTTCCCTTCGGCGGCGAGCCGCGCCACCCGGCGGTGATGCCCTTTGAGGCTGCGCAGATTGGATAAGACCTCTCCTGCCACGGTGAGGCCTCGAATCGATCCACCCGGCGCCAAATGTTCCGCCAGATTGCGGGCGATTGTTTCCAACTTCTCCGGCGGAACCCCGCGTCCGTTATCTTTTTGCGTCATAGGGTCTATGTCCTCCATACTGTCCGTCTATTTTTCGTCTGCTTCGACCTTGCGCTCCCCCTATTTTCCCCCTGAATCTGGGAAATATTCTATGGGTCGCTTCACTTGCTATACAAAAAAATGTGCCGCAGACAACTTCTGCGGCACGTAGCATAGTTCTATTATGTTTTTCTATCGACGGATCAGTGTGATGCTAGTATCAAGAACGCTGAGTGTTAGCTGATTGCCCTGAATACTGTACGTAAACCTCATTCGGGAGGAAGGATCTTCAAAATAATCGAAAAAGAGGTCCAAAGTATCCTCTGTAATTATGAATGAGCCCTCGTCGCCATCCAGGTCAACAAATCTGCCGTCTTCTGAAAAGATGAGCAAACAGAACCACTCATGCGGAACAGTAGCGTCATAGCATTCCCAGGTACCGATGATGCTGTTGTTCGTTTCCACACTAGCCTCCGACCCAGACAAGCGCGCATATACATTGCCCCTGCCAAACGCGACCATCGCCACCTCATCCCGGAAGCGGTAGGTTACAAGCAAGGTGACATCCTTTTCCGGATGATAGCTAAAATCCATGATAATCCCGTCCGTATCAGTGTTGATCCCCTGTAGGATGAATCCCTGTTCCTCCAAGACATGGAAATAAATCATCAGATCATCATAGTATTGGCTAGGAAGCCCATAGAAATAAATATAATCGAAGTTACGAGCAAGCGTTGAATCCTCATCACTAGGCACAAAATCGAAGATGGAGCCCCCGGTATGAAATTCTGCGTTAGGACTTACGGAATCGAACGTTAGTACAGAGGGGAACGGCGCATAGACAAAGACTGGGGGCGGCCCCGGCAGTTCCAAAGGCAAAGCCAAAAATTGACCGCCTTCCACGCCGGATAAATTGGCGCGGGCAATGGGGACAACGAAGGCAACATGGGTTCTGTCCCCGGCAGTGGCCGTTGTTACTCCGACCACCTGCCCGAAGCTGTTTAACATGGCACCGCCGCTACTACCGGGATAATATGGGGGCCGTAATTTGAATCAGATCGTTCACAGTATATACCATTTGCCCACCACCGATGGCCACCTGAGAAACAAAGTTCGAAATATAGCTACGAGAAAACGTATTCTTTTGCCCGTGAGGACTGCCAATGGTAAATACAGACTCGCCTACCCGCAGGGCGTCCGAGTTGCCAAGAGCTAAGTAAGGGAAATTTACGCCTCTTCCGTCAACTTGGATAATGGCGAGGTCGTTGTCAAGGCAATAAGCATAATAGCCAACGATATCAAATGCCCTGCCATCTTCGGTCATTATGCTCGCATTCGGTGCGCCGATTATCACGTGATGGTTGGTTACGGCAACGCCTGCAGGGCTGACAAAAAAACCGCTACCCCATCCTAATAAATCTCCATTCCAGTCATATGTGTATATTTTAAATACAGCGTCCACATTGTCGGCAAATATCTGATCTGGCGTAAGTTCCACATCACGCCCCAGAGCACCTCCAGTATCTACTGCAGTACCGTTGTCTGTGTCTGCAAAGATGGAGATGATCACCGCCGTTGCAAGAAGTACAACAACAATCAAAATGATTAGGACGACCACTAGGACTTTTGATTTCTTTTGATGCGGCGGCGGGTATGGCACATACTGCGGTGGCGAGGCGTATTGCGGTGGTGTCGGATACTGTTGCTGGTATTGCGGCTGCGGTGGTGGCGAATACTGCTGTTGTGGTTGTTGCGGTGGATAAGGTGGCTGGTTATGCTCATTTTGCATGACGATTCCTCCAACAATCCCCTATCGTTTGTACGCTCAAATAGTGTAGGTTTTGATAAAAGCCCCTATGCTATCGAGCAGGCGAGAAATTTTGTGCATTTTAGCTGATTAGTTCCAAAAAACGCTTGCACATATAGTTTAGCTGTGGTAAAATTTGCAACAGCAAAGCAACGATCAAAACCTACACCTTTTGATAGTCCCTCTCCCCCACCAATACAGCACTCCCCGCCTCCACTGGTTCGCCCATAGCAGCGAAACCAGCAGGGGGCTTTTTGATAGGCCTACGTCCTAGCCAAACAAAATAAACCTCATCGAAAACTTTCAAAACTAACCGTAAAACGTGCTGAAAATGCTTGACAACGTGTAAGCGTTCCTCTATAATCTCTAAGTGTAAAGGCAATTCCCTTTACACGGAGGTCAAAATCTCGTGGAAAAGCGAACAGTGGAAATGACCCTCTTGCTGGATTTTTACGGGGAACTCCTGACGGAAAAACAGCGGGAGTATATGGAACTCTACTACAGCGAAGACTTCTCCTTAGCCGAGATCGCCGGGCTGGGCGGGGTCACCCGCCAAGGGGTGCGGGACGCTCTGCAGCGGGCGGAGGCCGCTCTCCTGGAGATCGAGGCAAAGACCGGCCTTTTGCAGCGGTTCAGCGAGGTATCTAAGACCGCCGGAGAGATCCAGAAAACGCTGCGAATCATCGAGACCCGCACCGGAGCAAAAGAAACCGCCCCCCTATTTCAAGAAATTTATCAATCTCTCGACACCCTAATATAGAAAGGCAGGTGGCCCCATGGCGTTTGAGAACTTATCAGAAAAATTAGAAGCCACGTTTAAAAAGCTCCGCGGCAAGGGCCGCCTCAAGGAAGCGGATATCAAGGAGGCCATGCGGGAGGTGCGTCTCGCCCTCTTAGAGGCCGATGTCAGCTATAAAGTCGTCAAGGATTTCATCAAGACCGTCAGTGAGCGGGCCAATGGGGCCGATGTGTTGGAGAGTTTAACCCCCGCCCAGATGGTCATCAAGATCGTCAACGAAGAATTGACCGCCCTCATGGGCAGTGAGAACGCCAAAATTAACATGGGGTCAAAATCTCCAACGGTAGTGATGATGGTGGGTCTCCAGGGTGCGGGAAAGACCACCAACTGCGCAAAACTGGCGGGCCTTATGCTCCGCCAGAACGGCAAACGCCCCCTTCTCGTAGCCTGTGACATCTACCGTCCTGCCGCCATCAAACAGTTGGAGACGGTGGGCGCACAACTAAATCTCCCCGTATTCCAAATGGGCCAGAGCGACCCCGTAGATATCGCAAAAGCCGCTATTGCCCACGCCAAAAAGCACGGCAACGACATGGTATTCCTAGACACGGCAGGCCGGCTCCACATTGACGAGGCGCTGATGACGGAGCTGAAAAACGTCCGTCAGGCCGTCTCCCCCGACGAGATCATGCTGGTGGTAGACGCCATGACCGGCCAAGACGCCGTCAACGCCGCCGCCGCTTTCAACGAGGCATTGGGACTGGACGGCATCCTCCTGACCAAGACAGACGGCGACGCCAGGGGCGGTGCTGCCCTCTCCGTCAAGGCCGTCACGGGAAAGCCAATCAAGTTTATCGGCACCGGAGAAAAGTTGGATCAGATCGAACCCTTCCACCCGGATCGGATGGCATCTCGCATTCTTGGCATGGGCGACGTCCTCACCCTGATCGAAAAGGCTGAACAGGCCTTTGATGAGAAAAAAGCCATGGAGATGGCCGATAAACTCCAGCAGAACAAGTTCACCCTCGCCGACTACTACGATCAACTGATCCAACTGCGGAGTATGGGTGGCCTGGGTGAATTGGCGGGGATGCTCCCCGGTATGGACGCCAAAGCCCTCCAGGGGGCCAGCATCGACGAGAGCCTCCTCACCAAAACCGAGGCCATTATCCTCTCCATGACCCCCCACGAGCGGGAAAACCCGTCCTGCCTGGGCGCCAGCCGAAAAAAGCGCATTGCCCGTGGCGCCGGTACAGAAGTAGTGGAGATCAATCGGCTCCTCAAACAGTTCTCCATGATGCAGACCATGGCCAAGCAGATGTCCGGCGGCAAAATGAACAGGGCCATGAAAAAAGGCAAAAAAGGCGGCCTCTTCGGCGGCCTGGGATTTTAACCAATGAACAATTGACAAGTAGCAATTAGCAATTTTTGTCCGCCTCCAGCGGACCCGACAATTGTTCATTGCTCATTGATAATTGATAATTCAAAAATTTGGAGGTGAATGAGACATGGTAAAGATCAGACTGCGTAGAATGGGTGCCAAAAAGCGTCCTTTTTACCGCATTGTCGTGGCCGATTCCCGTACGCCCCGTGACGGGCGCTGCATTGAGGAAGTCGGCACCTACAACCCCCTCACAGACCCCGCCGAGATCACTGTCAAGGCAGAACGGGTCCAGGAGTGGATCAAAAACGGCGCACAGCCCACTGATACCGTTCGGGCGCTGTTGAAAAAAGCCGGCGCCATCTAGGGAAAGGGGTAGCCAAATGAAAGATTTACTCTTGTATATCACACAAAACCTGGTGGACAACCCCGATGCGGTCACAGTGACCGAAATCCCTAAGGAGACCGAGACCGTGTACGAGATCCGGGTGGCCCAGTCCGACATGGGCAAAGTCATTGGCCGCCAGGGCCGGATCGTCAAGGAAATCCGCATATTGGCCAGAACCGTCGCCCAGCGGAAGGGCAAGCGAATCTCTGTGGAGATCATGGATTAGCAGTGCGTCCCCGCAATCCTCCGATTGCGGGGTTTTGCCTTATTGGGGAAAAAGTCGCACACTGGTCCGCACTCGTCGGCGAAAAAACTGTTCGGTGTAGCCGAAAAGGACGATAAGGATACTACAACCATGACAAAAGACTATCTGGAAGCCGGAAAAATCGTAAACACCCACGGAGTCCGGGGTGAGGTGAAAATCCAGCCCTGGGCGGATTCCGCCGAGTTTTTGCAGGAGTTCGACACCCTGTATATGGACGGCGCACCCGTAAAACTCCTCTCCTCCCGCATTCACAAACAGAGCCTAATCGCAGTTTTGGAGGGCGTGACGGATATCAGCGGCGCTATGGCTTTGAAGAATAAGCTGGTCTATATCCGCCGGGCAGACGTGGATTTGCCCCCCGGCCACTTTTTCATCCAGGATATCTTGGGCCTGCCGGCAATCGACGAGGCGGACACCGCCGTCGGCACCCTCAAAGAAGTCCTTCCCCTCCCGGGCGGTGAGGTCTATGTGATCCAAAGAGCTGACGGCGCCGGGGAGTCTCTGGTCCCCAACCGCCCGGAGTTCGTCCTGGAAAAGAATCTGGATGAGGGGTTTATCCGAGTGCGCCTAATTGAGGGCATGTAGCATGGAATTTGATATCCTCACCCTCTTTCCCCAGATGTTTGACGCCCCCCTGGGGGACAGCATCATCGGCCGGGCCCAGAGCAAGAAACTGATCACCGTCCGCTGTCATCAGATTCGGGATTTTACGACCAACAGGCAAAATCAGGTGGACGACTATCCCTACGGCGGCGGGTCCGGCTGTGTCATGCAAGCGCAGCCCCTCTACGACTGTTGGAAACACGCAAACTCACTGGGCGGCCCCGCCCGTACAATTTATCTCTCCCCCCGAGGGAAGACGTTCACCCAGGCAGACGCCGTCCGTCTGGCAGCGGACTATGATCGGCTGATCCTCATCTGCGGCCACTATGAGGGCGTGGATCAGCGGCTCATCGACGCCGTAGTCGATGAAGAGATATCCCTGGGGGACTTCGTCCTCACCGGCGGCGAGATTCCCGCTATGGCCTTAGCTGACGCCGTGGCACGTCTCATACCCGGCGTGCTGGCCGACACCGTCTGCTTCACCGAAGAGAGCCATTGGAGCGGGCTCCTGGAATACCCCCACTACTCCCGCCCGGAGATCTGGGAGGGGCGGCGGGTACCGGATGTTTTACAGTCCGGCGACCACGGCGCCGTAGAGCGATGGCGGAAAAAACAGTCCTTTCTTATCACGTTGCAAAAACGCCCCGACATGTTCGCACGATTGCTCTTCACCAAGGCGGATTTAAAGCTCCTGGGCGAACTGCGAGACGAGGCGGATGACCCGGCTGTCCGTAACGCCCTGGCGCGGCTCCACACAGGCCGGATCACGGTGCGGCGAACCACCAAACGGGATTTGAAGGGCTTTGAGACCATGTATCAAACCCTGGGCCTCTCCCCCGCCGCCGCAATCGATCATATTACAACGTTGGATGCCGAAGGCATCACTTGTTTCTCCATCTACGCCGATGATCACGGCTTCTGCGGCCACTGCGCCTATGACGTGGATGGTGATACGGCGTTCCTCCGGCCAACCATCCTGCCCCACGCCCGCGACAAAGGGATTGACACTTTCGCCGTCGCCCACGTGTTGGATCACCTGTTCGCAGGGACCGCCACGAAGACTTGCGTTATCTCAGATGATCTACCCAGTGACGTAGCGCAACGGCTCGGCGTTGTACGCACCGCAAACGAGTCCTATATTCTGGCTAAGAAAAACTGGAGGAAATAAAATATAGTATGATGTTTTGCATTTTCAACAAGAACATCTGTCTTCCAGGGCAATACATCCCCAATTTTGCACAGCAATTTCCTAATAGTTTACCGTGCAAAAGTTTTTCCTTGACGGCAATGCCTCTCATGGGATATAATTGCCTTTAAAATCTTATATTGCGGGGGTATTGGAACAATGAAAAAGATGAAAAAATTACTCGCCTTATTGCTGAGCGTAGCCCTGATCATCGGATTTACCGCCTGCGGTAACGGCGGCCCGGCGGGCGCCGTTGACGAACCCCAGATCGGCATCATCCAGCTGATGGAGCACCCGGCCTTAGATGCGGCCCGGGAGGGCTTTATGGCCGCCTTGGAATCCGAGGGGATTGCCGCGGAGTACGACTATCAGAACGCCCAGGGAGATGCGACCACCCTATCCACCATCGCCCAGCGGTTTGTCAACAATGACGTGGATTTGATCCTGGCTATCGCCACGGGGAGCGCCCAGGCCGTGGCCGCGGAGACCCAAGAGATTCCCATCGTGGGCACCGCCATCACCGACTACGAAGTGGCCCGGCTGGTGGACTCAAACGAATCCCCCGGCGGCAACGTCACCGGCGCATCGGATATGAACCCCATTGAGGCCCAGATCGCCTTGATCCAAGAGTTTATGCCTGAAATCGGAACGCTCGGCATTGTCTTTTCTTCAAATGAACCAAACTCCGTCATCCAGGCGGAGATTGCCCAGGCCGTCGCCGAGTCCTTGGGGATGACCGTGGTAATCGGCACGGTGACTAACGTCAATGACGTGCAACAGGTCACCACCTCCGTTGCCAACCAAGTGGATGCCATCTATATTCCCACGGACAACACCTATGCCAACGCCATGAGCTTGGTAGCCCAGATCAGTATGGAGACCGGCACCCCCATCTTCGGTGCAGAGCCGAATATGGTCATGGGCGGCGGGGTCGCCACCTTGGGTATCGACTACTTTGACTTAGGTTTCCAGTCCGGCCTCATGGCGGCGCAGATTCTACGGGGCGAGACAGAGCCCGCCACCATGCCCATCCAGTGGGCGGAGACCTATACTTACACTGTCAACAGCTACATGGTAGAGGCACTGGGAATCACTGTACCGGAGCGGCTCTTGGAGTTTATCCGTTTCTCTGACTAAAAAAGCTATTTTCTGTGTTTTCCCCCGCCGACGGCAGGGGAAAACACGGGGTTATCGCTTTTGGCGAAAGGACTTGATTATTTATGTTAGCGCTTTTTCAGGGTTCCGTTTCCCTGGGACTACTCTGGGCCGTGATGACCATCGGTGTCTTCCTCACGTTCCGTATCCTCTCCACCCCTGACCTGTCTGTGGAGGGTACTATCATATTGGGTGCCGCCACAGCCGCACGGATCATTTCGGAGGGCGGGGACCCCTTTTTTGCCACCTTCCTGGCCATCCTTGCGGGCTGTCTCGGCGGTCTTGTGACGGGAGTTCTCCATACGAAATTTAAAATCCCTGCCATCTTGGCCGGGATTTTAACCATGATTGGTTCCTATTCCATTGTGATTCGTATTTTGGGTGCCTCCAATGTGTCCCTTCTGCGCCTGACCACGGTCTTCACATTCCTGCAGGATATGGGTCTGTCCAACCGAAATGCTGTCATCGTCTTTGGCCTTGTCGTTGTGGCGGCCTCCGGTGCGCTCCTATACTGCTTCCTCGGCACAGAGCTGGGTAGCGCCGTCCGGGCCACGGGGAGCAACCGGAATATGGCCCGGGCCCAAGGGATTAATACGGACACTACGACGATCCTCTGCCTCATGATCTCCAACGGTCTAGTGGCGCTGACCGGGGCATTGGTGGCCCAGAATCAAGGCTTCGCCTCTGTGGACATGGGGATGGGTACCATTGTCATCGGCCTTGCCTCCTTGATTATTGCGGAAGTTCTCTTCCCCGTCCGTAACGTTTGGAGCCGTCTCATCACCTTGGCGGCGGGAGCTGTGCTCTATCGGCTCATCATCGCCGTTGTGCTGGAATTGGGCATGGCGCCGACAGATCTCAGACTGTTTACAGCCATCACCGTAGCGCTCGCCCTGACCCTCCCTCTCATTCGGGACAAGTTCTCCAAAATGGGTTCTCACGGAAAGGGAGGATCAAAAGATGCTTGACATAAAAAATCTGCACAAAACGTTTAATATTGGCACACCAATTGAAAATCATGTGCTCAAAGGTGTCTCTCTCCGTCTTGCGCCTGGAGATTATGTCACCTTAATCGGCGGCAACGGGGCTGGAAAGAGTACCCTGCTCAACAGTGTAGCGGGTACGTTTTTCCCTGACGAGGGCAGCATCACTATTGACGGCATCGACGTGACCAGCCTGCCGGAGCATAAGCGGGCCGCCTATTTGGGCCGGGTGTTCCAGGACCCCATGATGGGCACTGCCACCACCATGTCTATTGATGAAAATCTGGCCCTGGCTTATCGCCGTTCCAAACGGCGCACCCTCCGCTGGGGGGTGACAAACAAGGAGCGGGCTCGATACAGAGAGCTCCTCGCCAACTTGGAGTTGGGGCTGGAGCACCGGATGTCCGACAAGCTCGGCCTCCTCTCTGGCGGCCAGCGACAGGCCTTGACCCTGCTCATGGCCACACTCACCCAGCCAAAGGTACTCCTGTTAGACGAGCACACGGCGGCCTTAGACCCCAAGACGGCCCCAAAAGTCCTGGAGATCGGTGACCGGCTCATCGCCCAGCACAATCTGACCACCATGATGGTCACCCACAACATGAAAAACGCCATCCAGCACGGCAACCGCCTCATTATGATGAGCGGCGGACGGATCGTGTTAGACATCGCCGGCGAGGAGAAAAAACGGCTCACAGTGGAGGATTTGATCGCCAAATTCAGCCAGGCCAGCGGCGAAGAGTTCGCGGGAGATCAGGCGCTGTTGGGCTAGGCGCAAATATGGATGAATCGACCAACCGGGGCCGACTTACACGTCAGCCCCGGTCTCTTTTGCGCTTCTTTTTCTGCTCTCCATTACATAGTCCCAGGTCAGGCCGATGGCGATATATGCGACTAGTGCGCCAATTGCCAGCATTTACACCACCCCCCAAGCCCGCAGATCATCTCTGGCCTCCTGCTCCGTGTCTGCGGAGAACAGAAACCTCCCGTTTTGATCGTACACCTCTACGTGACCCTTTACCCTTGTGATTTCAACTGTCTGCATTGTGCCAGCTCCTCTCTGTTCTTCTTGAAACCAGTATACCTCCTGGACTGTCCCATAATCGGTACAGTCCAGGAGGTATTTGAAGGAAATACATGGAGTTGGTGTGATGGGGACCGGTGTGTGTGAATACCCCACAGGCACCCCTTCCGGTTGATTTTTCTAACTACTATTCCCTCTCTACGCCCCCAATTTCTCCCGGCCAAACCGGAGCCGCTTTAGGGTCTCTTTCCGGCCCAGGATGGCGCAGAGTTCCACGGCACCGCCGGGAGTCACCAGTTTGCCCGCCACGGCGATTCGCACGGGCCACATGAGGGTGGCGTTCTTGACCTCTAACGATTGCGCCAGGGAAATCAGTGTCTCATGGATTGCCTCCCGGTTCCAATGGGCCATGCCCTCCAGTGCGGGGATGGCGGCATCCAGCATCTGCTTGGAGATGTCCTCATCTGTCTTGCTCTTTTTGTTTACGTATAGCTCTGTGCCGTAGTCCGGCAGGGCGTCGAGAAAATCTACTTTCTCTGGGATATCCAGCAAGGTCTCGCACCGCTGTTGCAGGACTTCTGCGATTGCCCTCGTATCATAGGCCTCGCTTTTCACCGTCTCCCGGATATAGGGCAGGGCCAGTTCATGGAACGCCGCCGGCTCCATGGCCCGGATATAGGCGCTGTTGAAGTGTTTCAGCTTGTCCATATCAAAAATCGCCGGACTTTTGGAGATGCCCTTGATATCAAAGACACGGGTCAACGCCCCCAGGGAGAACATCTCCTCCTCCCCGCCGGGACTCCAGCCCAGGAGGGCCACGTAGTTGAGCACTGCATCCGTGAGGTATCCCATAGCGATCAAATCCTCATAAGACGGATCCCCGTGGCGCTTGCTCATCTTATGGGTGGCATCCCGCATGACGGGTGCGCAGTGGACATACACCGGCACATCCCAGCCGAAGGCCTTGTAGAGCAGATTGTACTTGGGCGTACTGCTGAGATACTCAGATCCCCGCACCACATGGGTAATCCCCATGAGGTGGTCGTCGATGACGTTGGCGAAGTTATAGGTGGGTAGTCCGTCGGTCTTCATGAGAACGCCGTCATCCAGATCGGCGTTGTCCACGGTGATCTCGCCGAATACCACGTCGGAGAAGCTGGTAGTCCCCGCCGGAATCCGCTGGCGTATCACGTAGGGCTCTCCGGCCTCCAGTTTCGCTTGGATTTCCTCTTGAGAGAGCCGCCCGCAGCGGCCATCGTACTTGGCAACGGCCTTTTCGTCGCTCTCTTCCTCGTCCCGCTTGCCGCAGAAACAGCGGTATCCCCCGCCCCGCTCCAGGAGCAGATTGGCATACCCGGCGTAGATATCCCGCCGCTGGCTCTGGATATACGGCCCCACAGGCCCGCCAATATCCGGCCCCTCGTCGTGGATCAGGCCGCAGTCGGCCAGGGTCTTGTAGATGGCCGCCTCGGCACCCTCTACTTGGCGGTTTTGATCCGTATCCTCAATCCGCAGGAGGTATTTTCCGTTTTGCCCCTTGGCGATCAGATAAGCGTACAGCGCCGTGCGGAGGTTGCCCACGTGCATATAGCCCGTAGGGCTGGGTGCGAATCTGGTGCGCACCTGGCCGGTGGGGATTTGGGATTCTAGTTGTGTGAGTTGTGTGTTGTGCATGGTGTGTGTTCCTCCTGTGGGTTTTGGTTTTTATTGCACAAAATTGTCGTTTTAGTAAAGTGCAACAGAGCGTTGCACTTTTTACATGGGCGTTATATTCTTTCGCTATGGCAAAAATCAACGCTCTGTTGGCTTTTCTTTGTGCCGACAGTGTTGGCACTCTTGCCTTAGCTCTTCGGATTGGATTCAAAAGCGTGTCGACACCTCGCCGGTTCTTTAGAAATTTCTAAAAAGGAGGGTCTTCCTCCTCGTCCAATTCAGCAAAATCAGACGTTGAGTACTGTGAGCTAAGTTCAAATTTAAAATTTCCATTAATTATATTCGCCGTGGCACTATAAAATTGGGGTAAAAAATCTGGCATATTGGCTTTAATCTCTTCATAAAGCTGCGATACTTTTTCTAAGGTTTCCATAGGTATGGGTATTAAATTAGATATGCGTCCATCTAGCTCTAATACTTCATTCGCTGGCACGGATGTTGCAAATATATTTTTCATTATATCATCTTTTAAATGACTGAATATTACTTCCATATAAACGCTATCAACTAGAGCATTTAGTGTAAAAGTTTTTTCCCACGTTGGATTCCCATAATAGTCAAAATCACTAATGCCGCACAACTCAGCGATGACCGTTTGAATTTTTTCACGCATTTGATTAATATCAGGTGGAATTATTTTTGTATTTTTTTGCTCTAATTCTGATTCAAAATTTTTCGATTCATTCATGCTGTTATAAAAATTGCTGCCTTCTATTATGACTTTCTTTCCGGTAACTTCTCCAAACTCTCGACACAAAAAATCTATTTCTTTCTTAAACCCGTTGTCATCAGACACAAAAATAACTTCATTTTCACCGCTTGTTTTAAAATATTCCAAAACAGAAAGCCATATCAAAGTATCCTTTAACCCCTTATCGCTAGCATTTTCAGCAGTAGAAAACGGGGGCGTTTTTCTGTTCGCACGTTCCAAAACGGTTTCAAAGAGCTCTTTGCTTGCATTGAGTGGAATAAGGCGATTAGAAAAACGTGATTCATATTTACTTTGCATCCCACAGCGCAAATTGCTCAAAGCTTCATCTTTATCAGGAGCACTAAGCTTTCCCATTACAAATACAAATTCGGAACAAAAATCTTCCATACTTTTAAATCCCATCGCAAAATCACGGCACGTTTGCTCTTTTCGCTCATCAACGGATATTTGTGTGACATATACTTGATATTTTTCTTCCAGTTCCTGTAGCAAAGCCTCCATTTGTTTTCCCTTTGCTTTTATAAAATTTGTATCTAATACTACCGCTATTTGCTCACCCATAGCCACCCTCCTCTAACTTATCGACCATTTAATTAATAAAAATGGCACACACCTCAGTTCCCCATCCCCTACTTCCCCACAAACTGCCGACAATACGGCGCAACCGAGCATATCTCACACTTCGCTTTCCGGGCCGTACATACGGCCCGGCCGTGTAACACCAGCCGATGGCAGAAATCGTTGGACTTGTCCGGCGGCAGGATTTTCCGCAGTTCCGTCTCGATCTTCGGGGGATCTTTCGTGTCCACAAGCCCCATCCGGTTGGTGATCCGGATACAGTGGGTGTCCACCACGATGGCCCCGGGAACGTTGTAGACATCGCCCAGGATGAGATTGGCCGTCTTCCGGCCCACGCCGGGGAGTTTCAAGAGATCATCCATATTATCCGGCACTTTGCCGCCGAAATCCGCCAAGAGCATTTGAGAGGCCGCCACAATGTCCCGTGCTTTAGCACGGTAGAATCCCGTGGAGTGTACCAGCCGTTCCACGTCCTCCACCGGCCCTGCGGCGAAAGCTTCCAGGCTGGGGAACCGGGCAAACAGGGCGGGGGCAATCTGGTTCACCCGCTCATCGGTGCACTGGGCCGCCAGCCGCACGGTAAAGAGCAGTTCATAGTCTTTTTTATAGTTCAGGCTACAGAGATCGTCCGGATAATCCTGTTCCAGACAGGCAATAATGGCCAGCGCCCGCTCCTTCTTTCTCATAAAATCACTCCTATCTCGCCAATTGTACCATAATCTCGGAAAGATAACCACTGATCCGTTGTAATTTCCGGCTGGATTCTGTATAATATCTTTATCACATTACATTGACTACACGGAGGAGCGTCCCTATGATCCACGATACCATGCAGTTTCTCGCAGAGTACGATCCCGAGGTCGGCAGTGCTGTCCGGCAGGAGTTTGACCGCCAGCGGCGCAACATTGAGCTGATCGCCTCGGAGAACTTGGTCTCCCCCGCCGTCCTGGCGGCGGTCAGTACGGTTTTGACCAATAAATACGCCGAGGGGTATGCGGGCAAGCGTTACTACGGCGGCTGTGAATACGTGGATATCGCCGAGACAATCGCCATCCAGCGGGCAAAGGTTCTCTTTGGAGCGGGCTTCGCCAACGTCCAGCCCCACTCCGGCGCCCAAGCCAACTACGCCGCCTATATCGCCCTCTGTGAGCCCGGTGATACGATCTTGGGTATGAACCTGGATCACGGCGGACACCTGACCCACGGCAGTCCCGTCAACTTCAGCGGCAAATATTATAACATCATCCCCTACGGCGTCACAGAGGATTCCCATCGCATCGACTACGACGCCCTCCGAGCCCAGGCCAGAGCCCATAGGCCCAAGATGATTATCGCCGGTGCCTCCGCCTATCCCCGGATCATCGACTTCAAGGCTTTCTCTGAGATCGCAAAAGAAGTCGGCGCCTATCTCATGGTGGACATGGCCCATATCGCAGGCCTCGTAGCCGCTGGCGTACACCCCAGCCCCGTCCTCTACGCCGATGTGACCACCAGTACCACCCACAAGACCCTCCGTGGCCCCCGGGGCGGTATGATCCTCACCAATGACGAGGCCCTGGCGAAGAAGATCAACAGCGCCATCTTCCCCGGCAGTCAAGGCGGCCCTCTGATGCACGTCATTGCCGCAAAAGCCGTGGCCTTCGGCGAGGCCCTCCGCCCGGCGTTCAAATCTTATCAAGAGCAAGTGGTCAAAAACGCCGCCGCCCTGGCGGATGCCCTCATAGACCGGGGCTTTACCCTGGTCTCCGGCGGCACGGACAACCATCTCATGCTGGTAGATCTGCGCAACTTTGATCTGACAGGCAAGGAGATGGAAAAACGTCTTGACGCCGTACAGATCACCGCCAACAAGAACATGATCCCCGGCGACCCCCAGAGTCCATTTGTCACCAGCGGGATTCGCCTAGGCAGCCCCGCCGTCACCTCCCGTGGCTTCACAGAGGCGGATATGGTCACCGTGGCCGATCTCATCCACCGCACCGCCACCCGCTTTGAGGAAGATGCCGAATCAATCCGCAGAGAGGCGGACGCCCTCTGCGCCCGCTGTCCGATTTATGGAGATGAATAGCCCCTACCGCCCCCTCGCCGACGAAGTCCGGCCCGACGATCTGGCCCATGTGGTGGGGCAGGAGCACATCCTGGCCCAGGGCGGGATTTTGCGCCGGATTATTGAGAGCGGCCAAATCCCCAATATGATCTTCTACGGCCCCTCCGGCGTGGGGAAGAGCACCGTCGCCGGGATCATCGCCCAGCGAACCAACCGCACCCTACATAAGCTCAACGCCACCACGTCGGGGATCGCTGATATTAAGCAGATCATCGGCGATTTGGACACGCTCCTCACGCCCAACGGCGTGTTGCTCTACCTGGACGAGATTCAATATTTCAATAAAAAACAGCAGCAGAGCCTGTTGGAGTTCATGGAAAACGGGAAAATTACCCTCATCGCCTCCACCACGGAGAACCCCTATTTCTACGTCTTCAACGCCGTGCTCAGCCGGTCTACAGTCTTTGAATTTAAGCCCCTCACCAGAGACGATCTCCGCCCCGCCGTCCTGCGGGCGATTGACTTTATCCAGGCTCGCCGGGAGACCCCCGTGGAGCTGGAGGACGGGGTGTTGGATCACATTATCTCCGCCTGCGGGGGCGATCTCCGCAAGGCGTTAAACGCCGTGGAGCTCCTGTTCTCCGCCGCCATCATTGGAGACGGAACATCCGCCATCACCCTGGCGGACGCCCAATCCGTCAGCCAGCGGAGCGCCATGCGCTACGACCGGGACGGGGACGCCCACTACGACATCCTCTCCGCATTTCAAAAATCCATCCGGGGCTCTGACCCCGACGCATCACTCCACTATCTGGCCCGCCTGTTAGAGGCCGGGGACATGATCTCCCCCAGCCGGCGGCTTCTCGTCATTGCGGCGGAGGACATCGGCCTGGCCCATCCCCAGGCCCTCAGCATTGTCAAAGCCTGTGTGGACATGGCCCATCAACTGGGTCTGCCGGAGGCCCGGATCCCTCTGGCAAATGCTGCGATCCTCCTGGCCACGGCCCCCAAGAGCAACTCCGCCATCTCCGGCATCGACGCCGCCTTATCCGACGTCCGCCAGGGCAACACGGGGGACGTGCCGGATCACCTGAAAGACAGCCACTACGCCGGGGCCGCCAAAATGGGCCGGGGCCTGACCTATAAATATTCCCATTCTTACCCCAACCACTACACGCCGCAACAATATCTGCCGGACGCCATCAAAGACGCCGTCTATTACCGCTACAGCGACAATAAGACCGAGCAGGCGGCGAAAAAATACTGGGATTTGATTAAGGGGGAGTAGGCTTTGAACATCCAAGTGGGCGATATTCTGACCCTAAAGAAAAAACACCCCTGCGGCTCCCACCAATGGCAAGTCCTCCGCATCGGCATGGACTTTAAGCTCCGTTGCCTGGGGTGCGAGCACGAGATTATGACGCCACGGAAGAAAGCGGAGAAAAACGTGCGGCAGATTGAGCGGGATGGGGCGGTTGTGGATGGATAGCATGTGTTGCTCTGTTTTGTGCAATTGGGCAATAGTAGAAAATTTGTATTTGGGGTGATGTAATACATGGATAAGAGCATAGAGCAAAAAATGTTTGATATAGCTGTAGAGCTAATCAATAGACGCTATCCTATTGGCTGGGGTGGTGCAGGCGTTATACGCACCGAGGACGATAAATATTTCACAAGTATTTGGCTTGATAACATAAACGAATCAGTTTCGCTTTGTATTGAAACAGGGGCTATGTTAGAAGCCTTTAAGCATGGAACGCGTGTCACCCACAGCCTTTGTGTTTCAAGGATTGACGAAAACAGTCCAAATGAAATTTTGTCGCCATGCGGAGTTTGTCAAGAGCGACTACGCTTTTGGGGAGGCGCCGTTATGGTTGGCGTGACAACTCCAGATAACTGCTTACAATTTATGCCGCTTGATGAGTTGCAACCTTACCATTGGACTACGGCGGTAAAGTCAGATGAGCTGGAAGATTACGACTATTTTCAAAACAAAAAAGCAAATTCATAACTACACGGTAATAAGCATTTCCCCCTCCCCCACCGCAGACAAAAACGGACACCATCCAGGTGTCCGTTTTTTACCTTTTTCTCCTCCCCCGCCCCCTATAATAGAGCTTGTCGGAGGTCGAGCTATGCAGGTCATCTATATTGACACTCTCTTTATCCTCAACCTGATCGTCAACTACCTGATCCTCCTGGCCACGGCGAAGATTGCGGCGGTACATATCCTCCGGCGGCGGTTGGGATTGGGGGCGTTGTTCGGTGCCGGATACGCCGTCCTTGCAGTATTTCCCCAGTGGGGATTTCTCGCCACGGCACCTATGACTGTCGTATCCGGTGTGACAATGATTCTGCTGGCCTTCGGCGGCAGACGGGAGATACTCCGTCTCGGGATCATATTCTTCGCCGTATCCGCCGCCTTTGGCGGTATGATCTACGCCATCTCCCTGGCCACAGGCGGATCGGGTAGTGCTTATCTCCCCGTCTCCCTGAAAGTTCTTGTGATCTCCTTTGGCCTCTGCTATGGGTGCTTTACTCTAGTCTTTCAACGCCTGGGCCGGAACACAGGGGCAAAGCTCGTCCAGATTGCGCTCACCCACCGGGATAAATCCGTCACCCTGACGGGGCTTATCGACACGGGGAACTCCCTCACAGACCCGGTCACCGGCGGCGGCGTCTTAGTGGCGGAGACCCACGCCGTAGCCCCCCTGTTCACCCCGGAGACTGTCGCCCTGCTCACAGGGCCAGAGCGGGACCGTCCCGTAGACCTGCTCCCAGCACTCCAGAACAGTCCTGACGGTCTGGGGTTCTATCTCATCCCCTACACGGCTGTGGGAACCGGCGCCGCATTTCTGCTGGCCTTTCGGCCCGACGCGGTGCGCATCGACAAAAAAATCTGCGGCGGGATCACCGTCGCCCTGTCCCCCACCCGGGTGTCCGATGGCGGACGGTATACAGCATTAATAAATGGAGGTTCGTTATAATGACCATAAAAATCAGCCCAACGTTCTATGCAAAACTCCAAACGCTTCTGGCCCGTCTCGGCCTCAAATTGCCGGGTACCGTGATGTACATCGGCGGCAGTGAGACCCTCCCCACACCTTTGAGCCGAGAGGAGGAGGCCCATTACATCAGCCGCCTGGACACAGGAGACCCACAGATTCAACAGGTGCTCATTGAGCGTAACCTCCGTCTGGTGGTCTACATCTCCCGGCGATTTGAGAACACGGGCATTAACATTGAAGACCTTATCTCCATCGGCACCATCGGGCTGATCAAGGCCGTCGGCACGTTTCGGGCGGATAAAAATATCAAGTTGGCCACCTATGCCTCTCGGTGCATTGAAAATGAGATTCTCATGCATCTGCGGAAGACTACCAACCAAAAGACGGAGATTTCCTTCCATGAACCCATCAACACAGACTGGGACGGCAATGAACTGCTCCTCTCCGACCTCTTGGGCACTGAAAACGACTCCGTCATGCGGGGGCTGGAGGAAGACGTGGACAAAGCCCTCCTCATGGAGGCCCTGGAAAAATTGTCAGACCGGGAAAAAGAGATCATTATGATGCGCTTCGGTCTCTCTGGCGGCGAGGAGAAAACCCAAAAAGAGGTGGCCGACCTCATGGGCATCTCTCAATCTTATGTCAGCCGGCTGGAAAAACGGATTATCCTCCGTTTGCGGCGGGAGATGATCCGCCATATATGAATAATTATAAATAAATATGCGATCATATTTGAATATTTATACACTATTCCCTCTTGAATTCTCCCTCCGTATGCGTTATAATGCGTGTCAACAGGAAACGATTTCCCCCGCCGGTGGCGGGGGAAATACAGTAATACTATCATACAAAGGGAGACTACAATGAAGAAGAAAATTATCATCATCGGGGCCGCAGGGAGAGATTTTCACAATTTCAATACATATTACAGGGACAATCCCAATTATGAGGTCGTCGCCTTTACTGCCGCACAGATTCCGGATATCGCAGACCGTCTGTATCCAAAAGAATTGGCCGGGAGCCTTTACCCCAACGGGATTCCCATCTATCCCGAGGAGGAGTTAGAAGCTCTCATCAAAGAACACGACGTGGACACCTGTATCTTTTCTTATAGCGACGTAAATTATAACTTTGTCATGGGCCTCAGCGCAAAAGTCAACGCCGCCGGGGCCACTTTCGCCCTGCTTGGCCCCAAGGAGACCATGCTGAAAAGCGCCAAACCCGTCATCGCCGTCTGCGCCGTGCGGACCGGGTGCGGAAAGAGCCAGACCACCCGGAAGATTGCCGATCTCCTCAACGCAAGCGGCCTGCGGGTGATTGCCATCCGCCACCCCATGCCCTACGGCGATCTCAATGCACAAAAGGTTCAGCGGTTCGCCTCGTTGGAGGATTTGAAGACCCACAACTGCACCATTGAGGAGATGGAGGAATACGAGCCCCACATCGCCGCCGGCAACGTGATCTATGCAGGGGTGGACTACGCCGCAATCCTGGAACAGGCAGAAAACGACCCAGACGGCTGTGATGTGATCCTCTGGGACGGCGGGAACAACGACTTCCCGTTTTATCAACCCGATCTATTGGTCACCGTCGTCGATCCCCACCGCCCGGGCCATGAGCTGTCCTACTACCCCGGCGAAGTTACCCTGCGTCTGGCCGATGTGGTGGTCATCAACAAGATCGACAGCGCAGATTTTGCCGGAATCCAGGCCGTGCGGGAAAATATTGAGAAAGTCAACCCCCATGCGACAGTCATCGACGCCGCCTCCACCATCCATGTGGATGCGCCGGAGATGATCAAAGGCAAGCGGGTCTTGGTGGTGGAAGACGGCCCCACCCTCACCCACGGCAACATGAAGATCGGCGCCGGCGTGGTCGCCGCCCATCGCTTCGGCGCCGCCGAGATCGTTGACCCCCGGCCCTATGCCGTGGGGAAACTGGCCGAGACCTTTGCAATCTATCCGGAAATCGGCACGGTGCTCCCCGCCATGGGCTACGGCGACCAACAGATCGCCGACCTGGCCGCAACGATTGAGAATACCCCCTGCGATACCATCATGGTGGCAACGCCCATTGATCTGGCCCGGGTGGTGCAGATGAACAAGCCCAATACAAGGGTGAGCTATGCCCTGCAGGAGATTGGGAGTCCTTGCTTGGAAGATGTGTTGGGGGCGTTTTTGAAGAAGTAAGCGAGCACAAGGGAATATGGTCAAAATAGAGAGAAAGCTAACCCGGTTTTGGGTTAGCTTTCTCTTTTTTGGCTTGTGTGGCTTTGTTTGCAGTTGCTTGTTTGGTATGGCTACATCCCCAACAACTTCTTTTTCTTATGCTCAAATTCTTCTTCTGTAATCAGTCCGCTATAGAGCATGTTTTGTAATACTATAATCTCGTTTGTAATCTCTTGAGCGGAGCGAGTGTTTGCTCCTGTAGCTAGTTCAAAATCGGCTTTAGTTGCTGCCTCTGCAATGTAATCATGCGCCTTTTGTGCAAGAGCTATATCATGCGCATTGAAGGGTAGCGTATAATTTGCATGTCCCGATCCCGATCCGCCAGCAATATATAATTTTAGAAAACCCACGCCTTCACGAAGGCCGCTCTGTGCAACATCTTCAAACGTTACGCCGGAAAGTTGGGAAATTGGGACACTTTTTCTTTCTTTGTTATGCCTTCCAAACTCAATGATAGTGATGGTATTCCCTGATATAATCCATTCCTCTACTTTGTCAATGGAGGTTGGTATCATAGGGATTCGTGCAGGATTGAAGCGATTAGAACGCAAAAATATTTCGCCAGTATTGCTGTCTATAAATGATTTGTGCTCTTCGGGTCTTTTGTCAAGCTTTGCACGTTCTTCTATAAGTGCTTTTTTCTTTTCATATTTTTCAGGATTAATTCTTTTTTGAATAGACGAAATGATAGAAACGATGATATACCCTACAATGGTAATAGCACAGCAGAGTACGAACCAAGCAAGGATCATAACTACAACAGAATCCGCCCACAAATTGTTCAAAACCCAATCAAATAGTGGCATATATGTCGTCTCCTTTCGCAATAGTATATACATCACCTACGCTCTTTCCAACAACAAAAGCACAGGTAATTTTATCACAAAGTTGACCAAATTTGCAACAAAAACGGGCTTTTTCCGTTGAGACAAAAGCCCGTTTTTATTATTTGATATGCTTACAGCAAGGAAAACGCAGTCGCCAGCCCGACAAACACAAGGGCAACCGACGAGGACAAGGTAATCAGGATATTAAACGACGGCCCTGCCGTGTCTTTGAAGGGATCGCCTACGGTGTCGCCGATGACGGCGGCTTTGTGGTTCTCGCTGCCCTTGCCGCCGTAGTTACCGGCTTCCACATGCTTTTTCGCATTATCCCATGCACCGCCTGAGGTCATCATAAACAGCGCCAGGGCAAAGCCGGACACGATGATCCCCGCCAGGAGACCGATGACGCCTGCCGCACCCAGAATAACACCTGTGCCGATGGGCATCAAAAACGCCAGGAGCGCCGGGGAGAGCATTTTCTTCAGTGCACTCTGGGTACACAGATCGACGCATCTCGCATAATCCGGATCTGCTGTGCCCTCCATCAGACCTGCGATTTCTCTGAACTGACGGCGGACTTCGATGACAATGCTCGACGCCGCCTGATGTACCGCAGAGATGGTAAGTGCGGCGAAGAAAAACGCAGTCGCCGTGCCGAGGAACAGGCCGATGAGCACAGCGGGATTTGTGATGCTGAGATCCAGCGCGTAACCCAGTTGGCCCTCCGCCAAGCTCATATATGAGACCAGCAGAGCCAGGGCAGTAAACGCCGTGGAACCGATGGAGAAGCCTTTCCCCGTGGCCGCCGTGGTGTTGCCCAGGGCGTCCAGCGCATCGGTGCGTTCCCGCACTTCCGCCGGGAGGTGTGCCATCTCCGCAATGCCACCTGCGTTGTCCGCAACGGGGCCAAATGCGTCAGTGGCGAGCTGCACGCCCAGAGTGGAGAGCATCCCGACAGCAGCGATCCCGATACCGTAGAGGCCTGCGAACATACTCTCATTTCCGCCTGCGATGATAAAGCTTGTAATGGCCGCAACACAAATGGTCACAATGGGGCCAACGGTGGCCTTCATACCCAGGGCCAGACCACCAATCATAACGGTTGCCGCACCCGTCTCCGTCGTTTTCGCAAGTTCTTGGGTCGGTTTGTACATATCAGATGTATACCGTTCTGTAAAATAGCCGATCATAATGCCTGCCAGAATCCCCAGGACGATAGAGCCGTAGATGCCCCACATATTATCCTGCATAGATGCCACGTACCGTCCCAGGCCAAGCGCTTGCTCTGTGCCGGGGTCAGCCAGACCCACGACAAAAATTGTCAGCGGCAAGGACGCAATCGCCGCAATGGCGGCGGAGACAAAGGTTCCCATATGTAATGAGTGAAGCAGTGATTTTTGACTTGCATCCTCTTTGGTTCTGACAAAGAATGTCCCGATGATTGAGGCGACAATGCCGACTGCAAATACTAATATGGGGAGAAGCATACTGCGATAGCCATATCCGACACCAACGCCTAGTGCAAATGTAGCAATAATGGCGTGGGCATAGGCCTCATATAAGTCCGCGCCCATGCCGGCCACGTCGCCCACGTTATCGCCCACGTTATCTGCGATAACAGCGGGGTTTCTGGGGTCATCTTCCGGAATACCGACTTCCACTTTACCCACAAGATCAGCGCCCACATCCGCCGCTTTGGTGAAAATACCGCCACCGACACGGGCGAACATAGCCATAGAGGCGACACCCAGGCCGAACTTGACCATGGACTCACCGATGACATGGGCATCTGCGCCGAACACAAAACGCAGGAGCAAAAACCACATGGTAATATCAAGAAGCCCCAGCCCGGCAACTGTAAAGCCCATGACCGTTCCCGAGGAGAACGATACGCGAAGCCCTTTGTTCAAACTCTCCGTCGCCGCATTTGCCGTGCGCGCGTTGGCGCTTGTGGCGACTTTCATGCCGATGTATCCGGATAGGCCGGTGAAGAACCCGCCCGTTACAAACGCAAAGGGAGAGAAACGATTTACAAGCACAATATCCAAACCCAGCATCTCCGGTATGAAAGCGAGGCCGAGCAGAATAACAAATACAACGGCGAAAAACTTAAACACAGCGGAATATTGCCGTTTCAAGTAGGCGTTGGCTCCCGTTCGGATCGCCGCCGCAATTTTTACCATCGTCTCATTGCCTTCCGAGTATTTTAATACCCTTCGGCTCTGTAAGAACGCAAACCCAAGTGCCAGTGCTGCGCCTACGATGCCCAACCAAAACAGATGTACAATACCCAAAATAATCTCTCTCCTTTTTCTTTATATTTAAAGGGCAACCCAACTTTCCCCCATTATAATATAGCGATATATCTCTGCCTTGTCAATCCTTTTTTCTATTGATCGAATATTTTTTTAGACAACGAAGAACGGGCCACCAAACTCGGTGGCCCGCTATTCGTTCAGAAAACAGTTTTTAGATCAGCAGCATCACATCCGCATAGGGCAACCCGAACTCCTCGGCTACTGCCCGGCAAGTCATCTGTCCGCCGTAGCAGTTTACGCCGGGCGCAAGCCCCGGCTCCGCCTGTAGAGCCGCCTCCAGTCCCAAATTGGCGATCATCGTCCCGTAGCGCAGGGTCGCGTTGGTCAGCGCCACGGTGGACGTCCGGGATACGGCCCCCGGCATATTGGCTACGCAGTAGTGAATTACGTCATCTACCACGAAGGTGGGGTCGTCGTGATACGTCATCTTTGTGGTCTCGCAACATCCGCCCTGATCCACTGCCACGTCTACAATCACACTGCCCGGCTTCATCTTCGCTAAATACTCCCGCTTGATCAACTTCGGTGCCGCCGCACCGGGGATAAGTACCGCCCCAATGACCAGATCTGCTTCCACCACAGCGGCCTCAATGGCGGGTGCTGTACTGTAGATGGTCTGTATCTGCTGACCGAAGATATCATCCAGATAAGTCAGCCGGTCTAAGTTATTGTCGATCATCGTCACCTGGCCGCCCAGCCCGATGGCCATCTTACAGGCACTGGTCCCAACCGCACCGCCGCCGATGATGACCACCTTGCCCCGTGCCACGCCGGGTACACCGGCCAGGAGCACGCCCCTGCCGCCCACGGGTTTTTCCAGGCACCTGGCCCCTACCTGGACACTCATCCGCCCGGCAATTTCGCTCATGGGCTTTAAGAGCGGCAGGCCACCGTGTTGGTCCTCAATGGTCTCATAGGCCACCGCTTTGACCCGCTTTTCGAGTAACTTTTCCGTCAGGATGCGATCCGCCGCCAAGTGGAGATAGGTGTACAAAATCTGCCCATCCTGCATGAGATCGTATTCCGCCGCCAGAGGCTCTTTGACTTTGACAATCATATCGCTCTTTTCCCAGATCTCTTTGGCCGCAGGCAAAATGGTCGCCCCCATTGCGGCGTAATCCTCGTCGGAAAACGAGGAACCCGCACCTGCGCCCGCCTGGACGTACACCGTGTGGCCAAATAGCGCATACTGCTTGACATTCTCCGGCGTGAGTCCTACCCGGTACTCATGGGTTTTAATCTCCTTTACGCATCCAATTATCATTGTATTCTTACTCCTTTTTTGGAATTTATCGTTTGCATCTTGACAAAACCGTGTTTTCTGACTATAATGACCCTTGCGTTATGCGAGAGTGCTGGAATCGGTAGACAGGCACGTTTGAGGGGCGTGTGTCCTATGGCGTATGGGTTCAAGTCCCATCTCTCGCACCAGCTTCCCCACGGGACAAGTCCCGTGGGGGTTCCTTTATTTGATCTATTACGGCGGGCAAAGCCCGCCTATACCAAGGTTTTGCTTCGCAAAACGCTTGGCGCCGCACTTGCGGCGGGCTGAAGCCCGCTGGGAGAAGCGAGTTACATTTCGCAACTTGCTTCTTTTGCGTTTGATGGGACTTATCATAGCGAATTTTTTTTACTTTGTCAAAAATTTTTTATACGCTACCGCTTCCACCAAGAAAAGTCCTGTAACCTCGCAGTTACAGGACTTTACCATGTCAGTCTAGTTAAGCCGTTTTTTAGCGCTGCACACGGCCGGAGGCATTGCCTGCGGCTAAGGCCTTCACTTCATCCACGCTCATCAGATTAAAGTCCTGCTCAATTGCATGTTTGAGACAGGACGCCGCCGTCGCAAAATTAATGGCATCTTGGTTGCTATACCCCTGCATCATTGCGTAGATCAGCCCGCCGCCGAAGGAATCGCCGCCGCCAACTCTGTCTACGATATGAATGAGATATTCTGGCGCAAAGCAGACGCTGCCGTCTTCATACAACATGCCCGACCACTTGTTGTCGCTGGCCGAGAGGCTCCCCCGCAACGTGATGGCCACTTTGGAGATTCCAAACCGCTCGCTGAGCTGTTTTGCCACGGAGGCATACCCCTCTAAGCTCAGCTCTCCCTTTTCAATATCGGTACCCGCTGCGCTGATGCCGAATACGTCGTGGGCGTCTTCCTCGTTGGAAATGCACACATCAACATAGGGCATGAGCTTACTCATCACCTCTTGGGCCTGTTCACGGGTCCATAGCTTATTGCGGTAGTTAATATCACAACTGACCACGATGCCACGTTCTTTTGCGGCTTTGACCGCATCCATACACGCCTGCGCCGCATCTTCGCCGAGGGCGGGGGTAATGCCTGTGAAATGGAACCACGTAGCTCCTTCAAAAATTTCTGCCCAGTTAAACTCTCCCGGCTTCGCCAGCGCAATTGCCGAGCCCGCTCGGTCATAAATCACCTTAGAGGCCCGCTGAGAGGCGCCCTTTTCTACATAATACGCACCCAGTCGATCTCCGCCACGCAGCATAAAGCTTGTGTCAACGCCATATTTCCGCACAGCGTTCACGGCACTTTGCCCGATCTCATGTTTGGGTACTTTGGTCACAAAGGCAGCCGGGACTCCATAGTTTGCCAGGGATACCGCCACATTGGCCTCCCCGCCGGCATAGCTGGCCTCAAATGATTCCGCCTGTACAAAACGCAGATAGCCGGGCGGGTTTAAACGCAGCATAATCTCGCCGAAACATACAATTTTATTCAAAGTAGCACCCTCCTCAGCCTAAGCCTTCCACGTATTTTTTTGCAAGTGCGGTGATTTTGTCAAATTCACCGGCTTCCACCCAGTCCTTATTTACCAGATTGCCGCCGACCCCAAAGCCCACGGCGCCCACAGCGAGAAAGTCCTTCAGATTTCTCTCATTCACGCCGCCCACAGCCAAAAACTTTAGATGGTTCAACGGCGCACGGATTGCTTTGAGATAGTCCACCCCTAAGCTCCCCATGGGGAACAACTTGATAAAATCGGCCCCCGCCTCGTGGGCGATCATACACTCGGTGGGTGTCAGTGCGCCGGGGATGGAGACAAGGCCCATTTTGCGCACTTCCGTAATGAGCGTCGGATTTGTGACAGGGGTGATGATGTACTGTGCACCGGCCTCGGCGGCCATGTCAAGCTGCGCTCTCGTGCACACGGTTCCCGCCCCCGCCGATACGCCTTCTTTGACAAGGGCACGTATGGCGTTCGCCGTTGTAGCAAACGAATCGGGATCGGACTGGTTGAACGTGACTTCGATCATCTTAATGCCGCCTTGTCCCAAGGCCTGTGCCAGGGGGATAATTTGTTCCTCCCCCAGTCCCCGCACAATGGCGACTAGCTTGTTGTCAAGGACCGCTTGAATTGTATGTTCTCTCATAATCGCCGCTCCTTTGCCTATAGTGCGGTGCGCAGAAGTTCTTCAAACAGCTCCCGACTCACCGGGCGGGGGTTTGTCTTGACGTGGGCCATGGACGTCTGGATATTATCCAGTATATACGTGATGTCAATTTGATCGGCAGAGACATATTCGGTCAGCTTTGTCGGGCATTCCAGCTCGGCGCAGAGTTGTTCCACAACTGCAATGGCCGCCTCGGCCAGTTGACGCTCATTCTTCCCGCCGGGATCGACGCCGAGGGCCTTTGCCACATCGGCATACTGTGGGATGGCGTGCTCCAGGTTGAGCCGCATGGAGGGGGCAAGGAAAATCGAGCAGGAGTCGCCGTGGGGGATGGATAGGATGGCGCCCACCGGCTGGCCTACAATGTGTGCAAGGCAGGTTCCCACTGTGATGGCGCAACCCGCAAAAAAGCTACCCAATAACAAATCCTGACGGGCCTGTATATCGGCGGGATTTTTGTACGCCTGCACAATGCTTTTGGAAATCAGTTCAATGGCCTTGAGGGAATACATCCTGGAGATGTCGTGGGCAAATATGGAAGAGTAGGATTCAATGGCGTGGGTCAATGCGTCCATACCGGTGGCCGCAGTCACCCGGGGCGGCATGGAAACAGTCGTCTTCGGGTCAAGGATTGCAACCTGGGCAATCATAGCGGTGTGAAATATCGCCTTTTTAAAGCCCTTTTCCGGGTTGTACACAACACTCACTTTAGTGGCCTCGGCTCCGGTGCCGGCTGTTGTGGGAACGGCAATAAACAGGAGCGGGATCTGTTCCACTGGCTTTCCGCCAAGCTGGTAGTCCACCGTCGCGCCGCCGTTTGTCGCAATCAGGGCGATGGTTTTTGCCGCATCTAACACGCTGCCGCCACCGATGGCTACCACGGCGTCACATCCAGATGAAATACACAGCTCTGCGCCTGCATCAATGACGGCGAGATCGGGTTCTTTTACAACTTTATCGTAGAGCACAACGCCTACACCCGCTTTTTCTAGGGACTCCTGCACCGTTTTTACCGATGGGGCCTCGGCACTGAACACCACTAAAAAGACCTTGTTTTTTCCGTACCACTCCAGCACAGAGGGAATCTCCAAAATCGTGTCCTCTCCGAGAAGAACTTGTCTGGTCGTTACAAAATCAACCACGTAAACCACCCTTTCATTCAATCAATAAAATAATAACCATACAGGTTCACTACCTATATGTTCTTAATTCTAGCACACCGTCCTGTCTATTGCAACATAAATTCCAGCACAAGCAAAATGTTTCATAAAATATATTGACATTTTCACAAATCACTATTATACTTTTTACACAACAGATCGCAAACATGTATCGAACGGAGGTTGTTACTTATGGATTTCAGTTATGATAATCTAGTAAAGCAGGAACAGCAGCTTGTGCTACCCGAATTTAACAGTGATGTGGCATACAAGCTGGGCATGATGATGATTGATCGCGCAAAAAAAGAGGGCAAAGTCATCGCAGTCTCTATCACAGTTGCCAAGCAAAATATGTTCCACTACGCCCAAGACGGACTCGGGCCGGACGCCGACAACTGGATCAGACGTAAATCCAATGTGGTGTATGAGTATCAGAAGAGCTCCCTCCTGATAGGACTCAAGTTGGAACGTGAAAACTCCACCCTGATCGCCCATGGCCGCAACCCCAATGACTTTATGGTCAACGGTGGATCTTTCCCCATCATTGTGAAAGGCGCAGGCGTGATTGGCGCCATCACTGTAACCGGTCTCCCCCATTGGGACGACCATGAATACGTGACAATGGCACTGGCAGAACACCTGGGTGTATCAATTCAATAGTATAAATCTGCAATGAAAACGATAAGGAGGAACAATCATGATTTTAGACAACATTAAAAATGCAAAGAGGTACTACAGCTATAGTGACCGTGTCAAGACCGCTCTGGAATACCTAGAAGAAAACGCCGAAGCGCTGATCACCATGGAGGCGGGCCGCGTCGACATTGACGGCGACAACATCTATGCGCTGGTTCTGGATCGCCCCTGTGATCCAGACTACGACTCCTACTGGGAAGGCCACCGCCTGTACCTGGACATCCACTACGTAGCCGACGGCGAAGAATGGTTTGGATGGGCGCACATCTCTGATATGACCGAAATGGAATACGTTGCCCAGATCCCGGGAGAACACGCAAAATACAAAGATAAGCGCCACGCGGGATCCTACTTCCTGATGCGCAAGGGCGATTTCTGCCTCACCGACCTGGAGGATATCCACGCCCCCAGCATCTATCGCCCCAACTCCCCTTTCCTGCGCAAAATTTGCGTAAAAGTGAAGCTGTAATCTATAGTCTTGCAAAAACAACAAGCACCGCGCAGAACATTGCCGATGCTTGTTGTTTTTGATCGGAATAAAAGGCAACTTGCAACTTATGGCTTTTCATGTATAATGGAACGGGCAATGCAAGATATCTTAAAAATTTGATCAAAACTTAAAGTTGGAGGAAAGTTTGGTGCAGGTACAAGGACGACAGTATTTATACAAGATCGTATATGATACTTTGAAGCAAGAAATATTGGATGGGATATACACATACAGCGTCATCCTACCCTCCGAACGGGAAATTTCGATTCGCTTTGATGTTGACCGCACAACAGTCCGCAAGGCGCTGGAATTGATTGTGGCCGACGGCCTTGTGGAAAAGCGCGCCGGAGTGGGAACCCAGGTCATTTACAAACCAGATCAGCCGGTGGCAACACCTTTAGGCAAGGACAAGCTGGTCGGGTTTTTTATTGTTGAAAACGGCAAAACCAATAAAAAGATATCCCAGCCCTTTTATTCCGATTTATTTTACCACGTGGAAAATCAGTGCAAGAAGCATTCTGCCAATGTGATTTATTCCACCATTAAAGATAAGGACGATTTGGGCGGCATGATTTCCCAGCGGGGATTTTCGGGCATTATTTTTTGCAGTAAGACCGACGGCAGCTATGTAGAGATCGCTCAAAGCCATGGCATCAAGGTTGCCCAAATCCTCGGCTACAATGATCGTGGTCTAACCATACGGTACGACAGCGCCGAAATCGGAAAACTTGTAATTGACTGCCTTGTGGAAAAAGGACACCGTGAAATTGGCCTGATTACAGGACCCAATGATTTTGGCACAACGAGTGATCGGATGCGGGGCATTTTGCTGGCCATGTACAGTCACGGGCTGGATCTGAAAAAGGAATTGATCTTTGAAGGGACCTGGGAGCACGAGAGCGGATATGACTGTACACAGCAGATACTTGCCCTCAAAAACAGGCCCTCCGCTATTTATGTATTTAACGATATGATGGCAATGGGCGCCATGCAGGCCATCGCCGACCAAGGACTGAAAATCCCAAAAGATATCAGCCTGATTGGCAGTGACAACATGGATAAAATGCGCCTCAGCAGCCAGAACCTCACCACAGTAGACATTAATATCGCATCTATGGCCGAAGTGGCAATTGATTATTTTTTCAATGATGGTTACCACTATATTGATGGCACAAAAATTATTGTCCCGGTCACCTTTTTGGAAGGCAACACAGTGAAGGATTTGAACCAATAATCATAATACGACTCATCACCCAACAGCCTGTTTGGTCTAACGACACAAGCAGGCTGTTTTTTGCGAAAAATATTGAACAAAATTTCATATTGAGAATTGTGCTAAATGTCTATAATTGGCCTTTGGCAGGATATTCTGCTGTAAAACTATTGACAGCACAACGTAATATTGGTAAACTTCTAACCACAAAATAGCACCAGTTGTTTTCTTGTTGTTGTTTTTTAAGTTTTAATCTTGTTTTTGCAATATAAACAGACAACTGAAACAACAAGTGGTGTTTATTGTGTCAATTCGTGAAATGAATGGAGGATTTTGAAATGAACAGAAGAACAGCTAAGGTATTCGCAATCATGCTCGCAGTCGTACTCATGTTCTCATTGGTCGCATGCGGCGGCCAGCCTGAGACAACGCCTGCTCCAGCCGCTCCAGCGCCCGTAGAAACACCGGACACATCGGAAACGGAAGAACCCGCAGACACACAGGAACCCGCAGCCGTCGAACATATCTTCCGTCTGGCTGAGACGAATGCAGTAGATCATCCGACCAATATTGGCAACCTTGAATTTGCCCGCCTTGTTGAAGAGCGCACTAACGGCAGAATTCAAATCGAAGTCTTCCCCGCCGGACAACTTGGAGACGAAACCGCCGTCGTGCAAGAACTTGTAATGGGCACCATTGATTTTGGCCGTGTTTCCGTCTCCCCTGTGTCTACTTTCAGCCCCGGCCTCAACGCCATGCAGTTGCCGTTTTTATATCGGGATGCCGACCACATGTGGGCAGTTCTCAACGGGCCAATCGGTGAGGAGCTTCTGGCCGAGGTCGAATCTGCCGGCTTGGTCGGTTTGACTTGGTATGACTCCGGGTCAAGAAATTTCTACACCAATACACTACTTGAAACAATGGACGATTTCCCGGGCGTTCGGATTCGTATGATGGACAACCGCCTGATGATGGGCATCGTAGAAGCCTTTGGCGGCACCCCCATCGCCATGGGGCTGGGCGAAGTTTACGGCGCATTGCAAACCGGCGTGATTGACGGCGCAGAAAACAATGTGATCGCCTATGAGTCCTGGAGCCACTACGAAGTAGCCCCCTATATGCTTATGACCGGCCACTTACGTATCCCCGAAATTCTCATGGCCAGCAGACAGGCGATGCAACAGTTGTCCGCAGAAGATCAAGCGATTATTAAGCAAGCCGCCCATGAAGCCCAACTCTACCAGAGAGCCTATTGGACTGTGCGAGAAGTAACCGCTATGGAAAATGTCCTGCAAAACCCAGACGTTGTCATTACCGAGATGTCTTCCGCGGAATGGCAGAGAATGGCAGACGCCGTCGCCCACCTCCACGCTGAATTCGGAGAGGGCCACGAAGAACTAATCGAGCGGATCATAAACACGAGATAACAATAAACGCCGTAATTTAAAGAAGCCATTTATAGTGACAAAAAGCCACCCCGCTTTGAGCAACATCCGTTAAAACGGGACGGTTGCTGTTCAAAGCGGGGTGGCTTTTATTTCAGAAGGAGGTCATTATTTGATTACACATGCCACCTTGAAGCGTGGGGTCAATCGGTTCAGCGAAGGGCTGTATAAAGTCGTTGAAGCCCTCACTGTATTGATATTACTTACGGTCCTCATCGTTGTATCTCTTGAAGTTTTTATGAGATATATTTTAAACCGAGGACTCCCATGGATTCTTGAGATCGGGACATTGGGCCTACAATATCTCGCTTTTGCCAGCATGGTTTTGGGTGTCAGGTATAAGCAGCACATCTCATTGCTTGTTGTCTACAACCGGTTCCCTGAAAAGGGCCGGAAGGCCTTGGACATATTCGCCAACGTGTGTACATTGCTGTTCGGATTGGCCATCTGCTTCTTCGGATACCAGGTGACAACGCAAATGTGGCAGTTTGTCCTGCCTGCAACCCAGTGGCCCCAGGGGTTGACATATATCATATGCGTGTTCACCGGCGCCATTGTCGCATATGAATCCATTGTCTCCCTCCTGGGTTTGAACGAGAAGAACATAGAGTGGAAAGCGGCCCTATCAACGCCCCAAAAAGCCCCAAAGCTCCAAACGATAGAAGAAAAGCCGGGAGAACCGATAGAAGAGAAGGCAGAAGAGGAGGGCGAAGACGTTGTTTAGCACAGAGATAGCAATCCTGATACTAATGGGTGTGTTTGTGGGATGTATGATTTTAAAGGTACCCATTACGTTCTCTATTATGATCGCCTCTTTTTCCACTGCTTTTTATATGGGCCTCTCTCCCGTGTCGGTGGTACTGAACATGGTACAGGGCCTGCGCAACTTCGCCCTGCTCGCCATACCGTTTTTCATCTTAATGGGTGAAATAATGGGCGCAGGCGGAATCAGTGATAAAATACTCGGAATGGCAAACGCCATGGTCGGACGGGTCAGAGGCGGTTTGGGCTTGGTCAATATCCTCGCATCCAAGCTGTTTAGCGGCATGACCGGTTCCGCCGTGGCCGACACATCCACCAGTGGCTCAATCTTGATCCCGATGATGAAGAAGCAGGGGTATGACGACGGCTACTCCGTTGCTGTCACCTGTGCGTCTTCCGCCGTTACGATCTTGATTCCCCCCAGCCACAACATGGTGTTGTTCGCAGTCATGGCGGGGGCAGGCGTATCTGTCGCCGAGATGTTCCTTGCAGGGATTATGCCCGGCATTTTGCTCGGTCTCTGTCTGTTAGTGTTATGCTATATCATTTCGATTATCAGAAAATATCCCATCAGCGACTATATGGCCCCCAGAGAGAGAGTGAAAGCGATTCTGCATGGCATCGTCCCCCTGATGACGGTCATTATCATCATGGGTGGCGTCTCCTTCGGCATTTTCACGGCCACAGAATCAGCCGCAATCGCCTGTCTCTATGCGTTTATTCTGACCTTTTTTGTATACAGGAAGATTCCCCTCCGGGCGATGTACCCCATTATGGTGCGTACAATCCGGACGCTGGCTATGGTTCTTTGTCTGATCGCATCGGCAAGCGCATTTGGGGTGATCATGGCACGCCTGCAGGTTCCGGCCATGATTACCGAGGCGCTTCTCTCCATCAGCGATAACAGATACGTAGTATTTTTGCTCATCAATTTGCTGCTGTTACTTTTGGGTACTGTCATGGATATGTCGCCTATGATTCTGATTATGACGCCCATCCTCTTACCGGTAGCCACCAACTTTGGGATGAGCCCTGTACACTTTGGCGTCGTAATGCTCTTCAATTTGGCAATCAGCATGAGCACCCCGCCAGTTGGTACGGTACTGTTTACCGGCTGCGCCATAGGTAAGGTCTCGGTTGAAAAGGCCTCGAAGGCGCTGTTGCCGCTGTATGCGATTATGATTGCCGTGCTGTTTGTTGTCACCTATATTCCCTCAATTGCCATGTGGCTGCCGAACTTGATGCGGGGATAACCATTTAAAACAAAAGGAGGTCCACAGATGGACAAAACAGAGTGCATGTATTGTGATAACAAAGAAAAACGTGACAGCTTGATGACTTATGTAGCGGATTTAAAGGTCTCCAAACTATACCTGCTCCGAGAGCAGACCTACCATGGCCGCTGTGTCGTCGCATACAATAGACACGATGTCGAGTTGGCGGATCTTAGTAGCGAGGACGCAAGCCTGTTTATGGAAGACGTCCGGCAAGTGGGGCGGGCGATAAGCAAAGCCGTCAATCCAGCGAAGGTGAACTATGGGATGTACGGTGACTTGTTGCCCCATCTCCATACCCATGTGGTGCCAAAACAGAGAGATGGATGCACCTTTGGCCAACCCTTTGTTATGGCCGTTGACCCTCCGAAACATTTGGCTCCAGGGGAATATGACGCATTGATACAACGCATTAAAAGCAACTTGAACGGCTAGTCTTATATCGTCATTTAACTTAAAATTTGAAATTAATCTAGTATAGAAGAACGGTTACACCTGAAGATCAGGCGTAACCGTTTTTTACAGCCCTACAGCGACCACAAATATCCCTCTAAAATCAGGCTGGCGGCCACGGCGTCTAAGACTTGCTTTTTTTTCTTGCCACGTCGGCCCGCCTGTTTAAGGATATTATCCGCATCTACAGTTGTGCGACGCTCGTCCCAGAGGATTACGGGGAGATCAGTCAGCGCTCCCAGTTTTTCTTTCAACGCCTCGCTTTTCTCCGCCCGGGGGCCGAGGGAGCCGTCCATATTTTTCGGATACCCTAGAACCAAGCGCAAAACGCCCCGGACAGTGGCCGCCTCAACCACCGCCTGGGCTACACGCCCCATATCCCGCTCCGTAATCGTCCACGCTTCCCCTGTCAAGGTCCCTGTAGGATCCGAGACCGCGAGGCCGGTTCGTGCGTCTCCAAAATCGATTGCCATAATCCGCATAAGTCTTCTCCTATTAATACCCTACACATCACTTTCAACCATGATCTTCTCCATAATCTTCTTCCGAAACACCAGGATGAACACTGCGGCGATGACCACGATACCGGCAATGATAATGGCCGCCATGTAGTTGCCCCTCGAGATACGATCCCCCAAAAACACGTAGATGAGGGCGGAGGGGATATTCCCCACAACAACTGCTATCATGTACTTACCCAGCGAGACACGGGTCTCCGCAAACAGATACGGGCCTGCACTAGAGAGCCACGGGATCATAGCCAAAAAGAAGGCGACGAGTTCCGGCCGTCTGATTTTTTTCAGCCGCTCTTTTGACAGCAGTTTATTGTGCTTTACAGTTTGCTTTGTTCTTGGCGGGATCAAGCTGTGCAACTGGCGCACAGTGACAACTACAAATAGATTGCCCAGTGCGACACCGGAAAGAAAGATGAGCGGCCCCCAATAGATCCCATAGCTGAGACCCGTCAACACCCCCACCGCTGGGGCGGGAATGATGATGATAATGGCTTGCAGCGCAGATAATCCAATGAGTGCAGGGACGCCCCGCCAGCCAATGGAATTGACATACGCCACAATACTTGACTCGTCTTCCCCATGGGTGAGCATATCTCTGATCAGCGGAAATAACTGTACAACCATAACAATCAAAAGGCAGAAAAGTGCTGCCATCGAAATCACAGTTGCAATATTGTGTTTTTTCATAGCGCACCTTCCCATATACCGTCGCCGATTGACACTCTCCCAGATGATGCAATTGCCATCATTCTACCACACTCCCCGCCAAATTTCTACTGTCCCACCCTATTCCCGCTTTTTCAATTGAATTTTCCAAAATTTCAAGGTATAATACTCTCAGCGATTTTTATATAGTCATTTAACTTAAAAAACAGTTTTACTGTTTTTAAGTTTGGCAAGCGCAGCTTGCCATGCGGCATATGCCGCAACATGACGTATCACGGCGATTAACTGGCGCTATGCGCCGCGCAGGCCAGCGCCTGCTCTTCAAAAGCGTCTCGCTTTTGATGTTAATCTAGTATAGTTGTGAATTGCAGTGAGGTGGTTTAGCGTGAAGAGTAGAGTACAGAACTATCTGGAGTCCCTGCGGGACAAACACGTTGCCGTTTTGGGCATCGGGGTGAGCAATACGCCCCTGATCCGCCTGCTTGCCTCCAGCGGCTGTCAAGTGACCGCCTGCGACAAGAAAGATCGGGAAGATCTCGGCGATTTGGCCGACGATCTGGAGGCCCTGGGTGTCAGTCTGCGTCTTGGGCCGGACTATCTGGACAACCTGGAGGCCCATATCGCCTTTCGATCCCCTGGGCTGATGCCAAATCTCCCGGAGATCGCCGACATGGTGCGCAGAGGTATGGTCCTCACCAGCGAGATGGAAGTCTTTTTCACCCTCTGTCCCTGCCCCATCATCGGCGTCACCGGGAGCGACGGAAAGACCACCACTACTACAATTATTGCAAAGCTCTTAGAGCGGGCGGGGTTCACCGTCCACTTAGGCGGCAATATCGGCAGACCTCTATTGCCTGATGTAGACGGCATGAAAGCCGGGGATATCTGCGTGGCGGAGCTCAGTTCTTTCCAGCTAATCACCATGACCCAAAGTCCTCAAATCGCCGTTGTGACCAATATCGTGCCTAACCACTTGGACGTCCACTCCTCCATGGGGGAATACGTCCACGCCAAGGAGCATATCTACCTCCACCAAGAAGACACTGGTCGTTTGGTGCTCAATTACGACAACGAAATCACCGCCGCGTTTGAAGAACAGGCCGTGGCCCAGGTTACATACTTTAGCCGTACCAAGACCCTGCAAAACGGGTTCTTCCTCCGGGACAACACCCTCTGGATGGCCAAAAACGGCCAAGAGGTGGCCATTCTCCCCCGTGGAGACATCGCCCTGCCCGGTATCCACAATGTGGACAACTACTTGGCGGCTTTCGCCGCCACCGAAGGCTTGGTCCCTCTCGAAGTCTGGCAAAAGGTGGCCCGCACTTTCGCCGGGGTGGAGCACCGGATCGAATTTGTCCGCACCTTAGACGGTGTGACCTATTACAACGACTCCATCGCCTCCAGTCCCACCCGCACCATCGCGGGACTACAGTCCTTCCAACAGAAGGTAATCCTCATTGCCGGGGGCTACGACAAACAGATTCCATTCGACGAGTTGGGCGAGGAGATCGGCCTCCGGGTCAAGCACCTGATCCTCTCCGGCCACACGGCAGAGAAAATCAAGGACAGCGTAGAGACGACTGAGAGCGCCGTGGAAATCGAACTCTGCGAGGATATGGCCGCTTGTGTCGCCGCCGCCCATCGGGTGGCAACCGCGGGAGATATCGTCATCTTATCCCCGGCCTGCGCGTCTTTCGATCAATTCAAAAACTTTGACGAGCGCGGCAAGGCCTATAAGAAGCTCATACTGGATCTATAGGTGCCCATAGCGCGTTTATAGCCATGATATGCTGAACGACTACGTAGAAACGAAACAATGGAGCAATTTGGGATATGGATTTAATCAAAACACTAGAACATCTCTCCACAGCCCCCGGCCCTGCAGGGGCGGAAGACGGCGCTCGGCAGGTTGCCATCGACCTCCTCGCCCCCTACGTGGATCAGGTCACTGTAGATGCCCTGGGCAGTGTCATGGGTCATAAATCTTGCGGGAAACCGGACGCACCCCATATCGTGGTGGAGGCCCATCTGGACGAAGTCGGCTTTGTGGTCACGGGAGTGAAAGATACCTTTCTCACCCTGACCGCCTTGGGAGGCATTGATGCACGCCTCTTGCCGGGAGCACAACTTCTGCTGCTCTCTGATCCCCCCAAATCCGGGGTGATCGCCTGTCTGCCCCCCCATGTCCTTTCCCCAGAGGCCATGAAGAAAGGCATCGCATTGGACGATCTGGCTCTGGATTTGGGCCTCACGGAGGAAGAGGCCAAGGCCATCCCCCTGGGTACGCCGGTAGTTTACGATACGGTTCCCATTCCCATGGGAGACGGTCTCTTTTGCGGAAAATCGTTGGACAACCGGGCCTCTGTGGCGACAATACTCTTCGTCCTTGACCAGTTCAGGGACAAGCTGGATCAGGTCGATTTGACGATTCTATTCAGCGTCCAGGAGGAACTGGGGTGCAGGGGCGCCTCCCCCGCCCTGTTCGCCTTGGAGCCAGACTACTGCATCGTCTTGGATGTGACTTTCGCTCATACGCCGGACACGGATAAGTTCAAAACGTTCCCCATGGGGAGCGGTGCCGCCATCGGGGTAAGTCCTATGCTCAATCGAGACTTGACCGAACGGCTCAAGCGGCTGGCAACAGAACAGGATATCCCCCACCAGATCGAGGTTATGCCCGCAAAGACCGGCACCACGGCGGACATGAGCCAGATCTCCCGGACAGGCATCCCCACGGCGCTCATCAGCCTGCCCATCAAATACATGCACAACCCACGGGAGATCGTGGCTCTTGCAGATATCAAATCTGTGGCATCTCTCTTGGCCGCCCTATTAGAAGATATGGGAGGTAGGCACCATGCTTGATCTGCTGAAAACCCTCTGTTCTCTCCCCGGCCCATCCGGCGACGAGGACGCCGTACGGGAGTATATTCTCGAATGTGTCCGCCCCCATGCCGATGCCATCGTAGACCCCATAGGCAACGTCATCGTGGAGAAAAAAGGTCGTAAGCACAGCGGTAAGACCATTCTCCTGGCCGCCCATATGGACGAAGTCGGTTTTATCATCACCGGCATCACCGACGAGGGCTATCTGAAATTCTCCCCCTTGGGCAGCATTGATCGACGGGTTGTATTGGGCAAAGGTGTGCGGATCGGGCCAGCGGGCATCCCCGGTGTCATCGGCCTCAAGCCCGTCCACTTATCCACAAAAGAAGAGCGGGATCAAATCCCGGAGATCGAATCCCTTCACCTGGACATCGGCGTATCCGACGCCGAGGCCGCAAAGAAACTGGTCTCCCCGGGGGACACCGCCTGTTTTGACACCCAGCCCTTCGAGATGGGCGGGTGCCTCGTATCCAAGGCCATTGACGACCGGGTGGGCTGCGCTGTACTCCTCACCCTGCTCACGGAAGACCTCCCGGTGGATATCCACTTCGCCTTCACCGTCCAGGAGGAGATCGGTCTCCGGGGCGCAATGACAGCGGGATTCCGCATCCAGCCAGATATCGCCTTGATCTTAGAGGGTACAACGGCGGCGGATATCCCGGGGGCGGCACCGGGGAAAGAAATCTGCCGCATGGGCGACGGCGTGGTGATCCCCTTCATGGACAAGGGTACTGTATATGACCGCGCCCTGTACCGCCGGATTACAGCCCTGGCCGAAAAGCTGAACATCCCCTGGCAGACCAAGCAGGTCATCGCCGGCGGCACGGACGGGGCCGCAATCCAGCGGGCCGGGATCGGCGCACAGGTGGCGGGACTGGCAGCACCTGTGCGAAACCTCCACACCGGGGTCAATGTGGCAAGCCTGCAAGATATGGACCACCTCCTGAACTTGACCAGAGCCGTACTGGCGGACTTTGGAGAAACGCCCCTATGAGCGCATTCGTCTTTTCCGATCAGATTAGAGCGCTGGAGCAATCCGCTCTAGCCCGATGCGACCCCGCCTTCGCCCGGATCGACCAAACCGCAGAGGCCAATACCCGCAAAGTGTTAGACGCTTTTCACCGGCACCGGATCTCCGAGACCTTTTTCGCCGGGAGCACAGGCTACGGCCTGGGTGACCGGGGCCGCGACGCCCTAGACGCCCTCTTTGCCGACGTATTCGGCGGCGAGGCGGCTCTGGTGCGGGTGGGGCTGGTCAGCGGTACCCACGCCATTGCGGCGGCTCTGTTCGGCGCCCTCTCGCCCGGCCAGACGCTGCTATACGTAACAGGGCTCCCCTATGATACCCTCCACGGCGTCATAGGGTTGACTGGAAATCACCACGGCTCTATGAAGCACTACGGCATGGGCTATGCCCAGATCAACCCCGCCCGTGACGGCGGCCCGGACTATGACGCTATCCGAGCGGCGGCGGCCAAATCAGACGTTGGCGTCGTGGCTATCCAGCGCTCTCGCGGCTACTCCACCCGCAGATCCCTGACCATCTTAGAGATCGAACAAATCTGTCAGATCGTCCGCACAGTAAACCCCACTGTGCCTATTTTCGTGGACAATTGCTACGGCGAATTCGTAGAGACACAAGAGCCCCTGGACATGGGCGCCGATCTCATAGCCGGGAGTCTCATCAAAAATCCAGGCGGCGGCCTCGCCCCCTGCGGGGGCTATATTGTGGGCCGGGCCGACCTCGTCCAGGCGGCGGCAAGCAGGATGACAGCCCCCGGCATCGGCGGCGACTACGGGGCCACCCTGGGGCATAGCCGCCTGCTCTATCAGGGCCTATTCATGGCCCCACACACGGTTGCGCAAGCGTTAAAAACCGCCGTATTCGCCGCCGCCGTGATGGAATCCCTGGGCTTTTACGCCGATCCCGCTCCAGAGGCGATCCGAAGCGATATTATCCAGATGATCCAATTCGGAAACCCGGAGGCTCTCACCCGCTTTTGTCAGGGGATCCAACAGGGCGCACCGGTAGACGCCTACGTCACACCGGAGCCGGGGGATATGCCGGGATACGACTGCCCCGTCATCATGGCCGCCGGGGCTTTTATCCAGGGGGCCAGCATCGAACTCTCCGCCGACGGCCCCCTGCGGGAACCCTACGCCGCCTATCTCCAGGGCGGATTGACCTTTGAATCCGGCAAACTGGGCGTCCTCTGCGCCGCCCAGCGTATGCTGGAGGGCGGGTAAGCGCAAGCTCATAATAAGTTGTGGTTTTGTAATGCCTTGATTTTGGTTACAATCACAGTATGTTACACTGGATGAAGCGGATCGGATGGATTACATGCGGGGTCGCGATTATCGCCGTTTGCGTCAATCTATTCTTAGGCCCCCACACAATCGCCGCCGGAGGAATCACCGGACTTGCGATTATTTTAGAACGCCTGTTCACGGTTGACCGCTCGATCATTGTGCTCGCCTCCAACGCTCTCATCCTCGTCTGCACCTTTCTTTTTCTTGGAAAAGAAGTGTTTTTCAATACCGTGATCGGTGCAACGCTCTTGCCGGTGTTCCTCCGCATCACGCCGCAGCACATGCTTCTCACAGATACCATGCTCTCTATGGTCGCCGGGAGCATTCTCTTTGGCATTGCCGTTTCCATTTTATACGCAAATCACGCTTCCAGCGGCGGAACAGCAGTCCCGCCGCTTATTTTTAAGAAATATTTTAACCTCAATACCTCAATTGGACTATTTCTCTCTGATGGCGCCGTGGTGCTACTCAGCCTGATTGTGTTTAGCCTCGACTCGTTCTTCTATGCGATTTTCTCCATTCTCATTACAGCTATCACAATGAGCTATATTGAGTCCGGCATGAACAAGAAGAAGATGGTCTATATTATCAGCAATGAACACCAGTCTATCAAACAGGATATTCTCACCAAAATCGGCCGGGGTGTGACCCTCGTCCCCATCATCGGCGCATATGGGCGCAGGGAAACACATATGCTCATGGTCACGCTAGAGTCGAGAGAGTATCAAACTCTGCTCACAATTGTGGATGAATATGACAAAGAGGCTTTTATGATTACGGATACCGTATCAGACGTCCATGGCCGCGGTTTCACTTACGAATCTGGGAGCGTGTAAGGTTGGTTGAACTGTGTGGGGATGAATAGTCTCTATTTTTTCTACACATGCTAAGTAAGGGTGATATCATGGACAAAAGCAAATCTGATAAGAGCAACAAAGCAAACATGCAAACGCAAATTAAAACACAAAATGTCGATACGGGCCTGTCTGTTTTTAAAACGGATGACATTCGCCCTTATGAGCAAAAGAATATGCCGCAAGGCACTTTTAACAAAAAGAGAGGCGGCAAATAATCCTTTTTCCACCTTGACATTGCTAAAGTCGAAATGGGCCGCACGCTCCTATCTTGGAGAGCGGCCCATTTTCACATTGTTTTAGGGTGCTACGATCTTCCCCAATGAGACAAAATTGACTTGTCGGCGGCAACTTTATTTACAATCTCAGAGCCGGAATGACAGGTATCAAAGGTCCCGTTGCCGATCTCGGTTATCACGGCGTTTAATAAGTTTTCATAATACCCTTCCGGGGTTATTTCAGTGGTTGTTTTATGAAAATGCTGTTGTGACGCCGCCGATGCGATATTGGCATATTCCTCTTTCACTTGTGCGATTAATTCTTCTCGCTTCATGCGCTACTCCTTATCCATATGAAATTTACTTGCCGGCAAGTGATAAAACAATCACCTATCGCTCCCCGGTTTATGCCGGTTGCCTGATTGCTTCTTGTTGTTCCGCCCTTCGCCGTCCGGGGCGCTTTGAGCCATTGTCGTTTTACTATCCGCTTTTTCTTTTCGGATGCGTTTCGGGTCTAGTTGACTGTCTTTCGGCATAAGAGGCCTCCTGAATGAATTTTCTATGTATTAGTATGACACGAAAAGATCGGGTAAATACTATATTTTTAGTTTCACGAATCATAGGAGGATGAACATGGCAAAAGCAGGTATGCGTCGCCCGGATCCTAAGGATCCACATGGCACAGAAAGCAATAAAAAGCAGCGCTTCCCTAAAAATGATGCGCCCCCTGTGCCAGAGCTGCATGGAAAAGTCAAATCTGGCAAAAAAGCAGCAAAACCGTAAAAAATTATAGGCAAGGGGGCATAAACGTAAGTTTTATGCCCCCTTGCTAGTGAATCACACCGTTATAATAGAGGTTTGTGAGTTCCAGGGTATCTTGCCAATAGCCTCTATGACCACCGGCCCAGTTTGCCGGCAGAATCACAAAAACATGTGTAACATCCCGCGATGAAAAAGAGATATCTGCATAATAGAACTCATCTTGCGAGTTCACCTGAACGGTTCCGACGTTACGCCATCCAATCCCGTCGGCCCGCACAAATACTCTCCAGTCCCTCCCGAGATTAGCGCTTCCCAGGTCGGTGCTTCCGCCCGTTAGCGAATCCACCCTATATCTGATTCTAAATCCGGTACAATTCGGCACAGGATTAGTAAATTCCCAAGGCGCACCACTCCATGTGCCTTCATTTGTCGTGAGCAAACGCCTTGAATGCTCACCCCATCTCAATCTGTACGAATTGTGCACATGAACTCTTACCCTCGTACTTACTCCGCCCGCCGTTATGTGTACCGTGTGATTTCCGCGTATCGCGTGGCAACAATACGGCGGCGCCGTAATTAGGCCCGTAGAGGATATATGGAGTCCGGGTGAACTATATGTTATCTCCACATCAGCATCAGCCGGATATATGCGCACATTGAGTTGATGTGTTTCGCCGAGTTCAAGGTGAACCGTGTCTAAATCGACGTCCACCCGCTCTGCGGCAATCCTTACGTGGAAGCGGTAAGTTTGTAATATGTAATCCCCTTGGCTGACCGTGATCGTCGCATCCCCTCTTCCGATTGCTGTGATCGTCCCGTCATCGGGCGAAATAGATGCAATGTCATTATCGCTGCTACTGAACTCTAACCGTTGTGCAAGCGCATGTCGCATGGAGTCGTCATCGCCGTCAAATGCATAGTCAAGCAGGCCTGTAGGTTGCAGGAACTCAAATATATTATCAGTTCTGCCACGCCAGAGTTGGGTGCTGTCTTGTATATCCTGCCAACGCAGCGAATGCCATGTCTCATAATGACTGTTATCGGTAAAACCGGAACGCAATGATATGGTTGTCATACCAGGCTCTGTTGCAATCATACTCCAAGCATCTGTTTCAAGCTGCGAAAAAGAAAAAATATTGTCGTCCAAAGCGTGTAGATATAGATAATCTTGATTAAAAATGGGCGGATTCCCCACCACCGAAAGTTGCTCTCTTTCTCCCCCGACAAATAAAATATTGCTGTAATGGTTGCCGGCATAGGAAAACCATTCATAATATCTGTTGTTCATGTAAAATACGATGCCGGCTGCAATTACAAGAAGCGAAGTAAGCGCTGCGACTATAATCCGCACTTTTCTTGTTTGCATGAATTTCTTCTTTCGTGCCACTTCCCCCATCTTTTAAAGTCCTCCCTCTCTCATGAACTAGAGCAATATTCGCAATATAGTGACTCAAACCGTTCCGCCTTTATTTCTTTTATATTATCATATTGTTTGCGATAATTATACTCCTCTTTTTCGATTTTGAAGAAGTTTTCCGGTCACATATCACCATTTACAGGGGTTGACGAAACAGTAGTAGCGCATTACAATACGATCAGACTACATGGCGGCCTACCAATCGGGAGTGAACACATGAACGCAAAACAAAAGATCAACGCCCTGAAAGAGACAATTAACCGGCACGATCACAGCTATTACGTGCTGGATACCCCCACCGTCTCTGACCACGACTACGATCAACTCATGCGAGAGTTGATCGCATTAGAGGCCCGGCACCCGGAGCTGGTCACCTCCGACTCCCCCACCCAGCGGGTTGGCGGTGCGCCCGTGGATTCCTTCCGGCAAATCACCCACCAGGTGCCGCTGGAGAGCTTAAACGACGCCTTTTCCTTCGAGGAGCTGGAAGAGTTCGACCTCCGGGTATCCAAGGTGATCGAACACCCGGAATACGTAGTGGAGCCGAAGATTGACGGGTTATCCGTGGCCCTCTACTACGAAAACGGCCTGTTCGTCCGGGGCGCCACCCGCGGGGACGGCACCGTGGGCGAGGATGTGACAGAAAACCTCAAAACCATCCGCACCCTTCCCCTGTCTTTGACAGACACCCCGCCCCTCTTGGTCGTCCGGGGGGAGGTCTACATGTCCAAACAGGTGTTTCAAAAACTCAACGAGCAGCGGGAGGAGAACGGCGAGGCCCTGTTCGCTAATCCCCGCAATGCCGCCGCCGGCTCCATGCGCCAACTGGACCCCAAAATCGCCGCCAGCCGCCGCCTTGATCTGATGGTTTTCAATATTCAGGCCGTGGAGGGGAAGTCCTTTGCCCACCACAGCGAGACATTGGACTATCTGCAACAGTTGGGGTTCCCTACCAACCGGTATCGTATATGCACCGCCATTTCAGACTGTTGGGCGGAAATTGAAACCATCAACGCCGGGCGAACTCAATTTCCTTACGACATTGACGGCGCTGTTATCAAACTCAACGACCTCCACGACAGACAGGAACTGGGCAGCACCTCCAAGGCCCCCCGCTGGGCCGTAGCATATAAATATCCGCCGGAACAGAAATCCACGGTGGTCAGAGATATCGTCGTCCAGGTGGGCCGCACAGGGGTGCTAACCCCCAAGGCCGCCCTGGAACCCGTCCTCCTCATGGGTACCACTGTCACAAACGCCAGTCTCCACAACCAGGACTATATCGACGAAAAAGATATTCGCATCGGCGACACCGTCCTCGTCCAAAAGGCGGGGGAGATCATCCCGGAAGTCGTCGCCGTAATCAAAGACAAGCGCCCGGCAGATACAGTCCCTTATGCCCTGCCAAACACCTGCCCCGCGTGCAACTCCCCCGTCATACGGGATATGGACGGTGTAGCAATCCGCTGTACCGCCGCCGATTGTCCGGCCCAACTGTTGCGTAACATCGCCCACTTCGCCTCCCGAGATGCCATGGATATCGAAGGTCTGGGGTCCTCCATTGTCCAGCTACTGGTGGAAACCGATTTGATCCACTCCGCCGCCGACCTCTACTATCTGGACGTCACACAAGTGGAGCCCCTCCCCCGCATGGGTGAGAAAAGCGCCGCCAATCTAATGGCAGCTATCGAGCAGAGCAAAACCCGGGATCTCTCCCGGCTCCTCTTCGCCCTGGGTATCCGCCAGATGGGCCAGCGTACCGCTAAGCAGATCGCCGCCTATTTCGGCTCTCTGGAGGCCTTGAAGGCCGCCGACCTGGAAACCCTTGTCAAACTGGGCGATATCGGCGAGGTCACAGCGTCCTACCTTCTCAATTGGCTGGCTAATCCCCATTCCCAACAGCTGCTGGATCGGCTAGAGCAGGCGGGGGTCAACACAATCAGCCAGACGACCCAGTCCGACACCCGATTCACCGGCCAGATCTTTGTCCTCACCGGCAGTTTGGATCACTACACCCGTGACGAGGCCGCGGCGATTATTGAGGGCATGGGCGGTAAGGTCGCCTCCTCCGTGTCCAAGAACACGTCCTATGTCTTGGCCGGGGAAAAAGCCGGGAGCAAACGCCAAAAAGCCGAGGCGTTAGGGCTCCATATTCTCACCGAATCAGAATTTCAGCAGATGATCCAGTGAAAAGATATTGACAATCACGCCAGATAGTGCTATGATTTCTTGGCTGACTTGGGGATTGGTCGCTTAATACCGCCCCAGGTCGGCCCCACCGCAAGCGGGTGTAGTTCAATGGTAGAATTCCAGCCTTCCAAGCTGGCAGCGCGGGTTCGATTCCCGCCACCCGCTCCAAATTTCCAACAGGACAAATCCTGTTGGAAATTTTTATCTATACGAACGGCGGACACGGCCAATACGAACGAGGGAGACCCTATGAAAAAAGAAAGAGACAAAGAAACAAGGCGCAGCACGGCACTGCTCCATGTGTTTGCAGCAGTGTTTGGCTGTTGCATTCTCTTGGTGGTGTCTGCGGTATCGGAGTGGAAGCTCCCGGTAATAGGTAGCGTGGAGCGATTTCTCCCCCATTTTGTCGGCGTCGGCATAGTTGCTCTGGGCGGCATGATTGTCGGCGTCGCCATCTGGCTTCGTGCGTTCTCTGTCCGCAGGGCGCGCGTGTTTGTAAAGAGCCTAGAGCGTAACCTAGAGCACAGCACAGAGATTACCATGGGCAAAGTGGATTTTGAGAACGAGCAGGGCGAAATCATCACAGTGCGCGTGGTGCGCAGCAACTATGACTTGTTTGCAGAAGGGGACGTCGGCATCCTCCACTATGAAACCAACAAAGAGCAATTCTTTAGGGACGAAGCATTCTTTAAAAAATTTGAGCGCGAGGGACGAAGCGCTATCTTTGCACGAGTGAGAGATAAGCACTGCAAAACCTGCGGCGCACCTGTCCAGATAGATAAGTTCCGTGCTGAAATCATCTGCCAATTTTGCGGCGACCATTTGGGCGGCACAAGCGACGAGTCAACTGCAAAACCTACAAAAAACAACGCCGCTATGAAATTTGGATTTTTTCTTGGCACTCTGTTTTTCCCGGTGTCCATCATCTGTGTTATTACATGGATCGTCATGCTGATTAGAGGTGCAGAGAACACGCGCACATTCCTCCTCGGCGGCGTAATTGCGTTCGCTATCGCGCTGTTCGGCATTGTTCTAAACTATAAAGCCATGCCGACCTTAAAGGCGCGCGCACTTGTCAATGACCGCAAAGGGCTTGACAAAGGAAACGGCGTGATCTCCTTTGAACTCGCCTGCGGCAGACTTCTCGTGTTTGATGATGTGAGTGAGAGTGTGTATCGCACCATCTCAAAAGGCGATCTCGGGGTATTGCATTACAGGTTTGATGCCAGCGGCATCTGTTTTTTCAAGAAATTCGAGCGGGAAGGTAAATTTCTTACTCGCACTACCGTGACGGACGAACGCTGTCAAACCTGCGGTGCGCATATCCAGGTAGATAAATTCAGCAGCACAACTGTCTGCAACTACTGCGGCAACGAGCAGGAGCGCACTGAGAGAATCCTGTGACAACACTCGTGCCAATCAGATAATTTGGGAGAATGCATATGCAGTGGCTCTACGAACACACACCCGACAACTCTGCACGCTACATATTAGGCACTGTCGGGGAACGTCCCCTAATCTGCTTTGGTGTTAATCCGAGCACAGCAGAACCGAACAATTTGGACCCCACCGTGAATTTAGTGCGACTACAGGCTGAGGTGCGGGAATATGACAGCTTTGTGATGTTCAATGTCTACCCGCAACGGGCCACGAATCCGAATGATCTACACAACGTACACTGCCCTGCCTTACAAATGGAAAATGAGCGCCAAATCGCCGCACTGATTGACGGTAAGGCGCACACGCTTTGGGCGGCCTGGGGTGGGTTGATTGCTAAACGGCCGTATCTCATCCCTCTGGTGCAGCGCATTATCGCGTTGCCGGAACTTCAAAACTGCCGATGGGTATCACGGGGCAAGCCGACCAAAGACGGACATCCCCACCATCCGCTATATGTACGAAAAGAGGCCCCGTTTGAAGCGTTTGATGTAGGGCTGTACGATTCCAAACATTTCATAAATTTTTCCGAGAAATTCCTCCAAGACAATTGAAAATTAGACAAAGTCGAGTTACAATAGAGCGAGATCGCAAATGAGAGGAGGCCGATGTGTTCGTTACCGTTGACACAAAGCTGGTTCCCCTGCTGGGAAATCCCCTAGCCCACTCTTTTTCTTCCAGGATGCAAAATGCGGCCTACGCCGCCATGGGCTTTGACGGGTTTTACTTTCCAATCGAAGTCCCCAACGAGCATCTGGGGGAGATTGTCTCTGCCCTGCGGCGGATGAACGTGGCGGGCTTCGCCATCACCGCCCCCGCTAAAGTAGAGATTCTCCAATACCTGGACACATTAGACCCCCTGGCCGCCCAAATGGGCGCCTGTAACACAGTTGTCAACACAAACGGTCTACTCAAAGGCTACAACACTGATGGGGCGGGCGTGATTGCAAGCTTGCTCCAAAACCAGGTGGACATCTCATCTTCCGTCTTTTTTGCCTTTGGAGCCGGTGGCTCTGCAAAGGCCGCTTGCTATGCCTTAGCGGCCAAGGGCGCTAAAACCCTCATCATCGCCTCCCGCTCTGATTCCTCTTCCCATTTAGCGGCAGAACTCAATGCCACCTACGGCCCCATCGCCGTCCCCTGCCGGGTATCGGATGAAAATACTCTGGAAGACATGATACGATCTTCTGACGTGCTCTTAAATTTCTCCGGGGTGGGCATGGCCCCCAACGGCCACGAGACCTGGATTGACAAGTCCCTCCTGACCCACCGACCCACCTGCTTTGATGCGACTTACAATCCCCCAAAGACCCAATTCCTCTTAGATGCAGAGAACATGGGCTGTCAGATCATCAACGGCACAGGGATGCTGATCCACCAAGGTGCGCTGCAAATTGAGCTCTGGACGGGACGTCCAGCCCCCTATGCGGTCATGGAAGCGGCAATCAACGATATTTTATCTGAACATTAGAGTTGTTCTCCGTGTTTTCCCCTGCCGTAGGTGTGGAAAATACAGGCCCAATAAATTCAGCGTTGTTTTCTGTGTCTCCCCCGCCCTGCGGGGGAGACACAGGCCCAATAAATTCGAGGTGAATACATGGATAAGAAAAAATTGGTTCTCGGTGTCATCGGCGCCGACGTCCACGCCGTGGGCAACAAGATATTGTCCCACGCCTTTGACTTGGCCGGATTTGACGTGACAAACCTGGGGGTCATGGTCTCCCAGGAGGAATACCTTGAAGCCGCCCTGGAAGTCGCCGCCGACGCCATTATCGTCTCCTCTCTCTACGGCCACGGTGAGCTGGACTGCCGCGGGCTCCGAGAGAAGTGCGACGAGGCGGGTCTGGAGGGCATTTTGCTCTATGTGGGCGGCAATATTGTGGTGGGCAAACAGCCCTTTGAAGAGGTGGAAAAACGCTTCCTCGACATGGGGTTTGACCGCGTATTTCCCCCCGGCACCACCCCGGACACCGCCATTGAGGCCCTGCGACAGGACTTTCCTCTCTAAACTTTGATCAGAGCTCGCCTAAAACGCCCTGATAATTGATAAAAAAGGAGCGCAAAAAATCATGGAACTGATAAACAAAAAACTTTCGGACAATGATTTTTACAGCCAGCGCGAAGAAATCCTGGGCCAATGGCCCACGGGCAAAGATGTGAGTCTGGAGGCGGGGATCGCCTACCACAGCACCTTACCGGAGCACAAATGTTTCTCCAAAAAACTCTTGGCCGCCAAGGCCGCCGGAATCACGCTCGCCCAGCCACGGGCCGGCGTGGCGCTGATTCCCGATCATATCAAACTGCTCACCTATCTCCAAGATCAGGGTGAGGCGGATCTCCTGCCCACCACCATTGACAGCTACACCCGGCAAAACCGCTTTGAGCGAGCCCAAAACGGGATTGAAGAGTCCATCCGCAGCGGGAAGAGTATGCTCAACGGCTTCCCCGCCGTCAACCACGGCATATCCGGCTGCCGCCAGATCATCGATTCTCTGGACACCCCGGTTCAGATCCGCCACGGCACACCGGACGCCCGGCTCCTGACGGAGATCGCCTACACCGGCGGATTCTCCAGCAATGAGGGCGGCGGCATCTCCTACAATATTCCCTACGCCAAAAATGTGGACTTGGAGACCACCATCCGCCACTGGCAGTACGTAGATCGCCTGACGGGCATGTACGAGGAGGCCGGGATCGCCATCAATAGAGAGCCCTTCGGGCCCCTGACCGGCACTCTGGTCCCCCCCAGCATCTCCCACGCCGTGGCCATTATCGAGAGCCTTTTAGCGGCGGAGCAGGGCGTGAAAAATATCACCGTGGGCTACGGCCAGTGCGGCAATTTGCTCCAAGATGTGGCCGCCATCCAGACCCTGCAGACCCTCACAGAGGAGTATCTGGCCGCCGCCGGTCATGATGACGTGGCGGTGACCACTGTCCTGCACCAGTGGATGGGCGGGTTCCCCCAGGACGAGGCACGGGCTTTCTCTGTTATTTCCTGGGGCGCCACTGTGGCCGCCCTGTCCCGCGCCACCAAGGTGATCGTCAAAACCCCTCACGAGGCCATCGGCATCCCCACCATGGAGGCCAACGCCCAGGGGATTCGCTGTACGAAGCAGACCCTCTCCATGCTAAAAGACCAGTGCATCGGCGATACATTGATCCAGACGGAAAAAGAGATCATTTCTCTGGAGACCCGCTGTCTCGTGGACAAGTGCTTCGAGTTGGGCCAGGGCGACTTGGCCCAGGGCGCCGTCCGGGCCTTTGCCGCCGGGGTGTTGGACATCCCCTTTGCCCCCAGCCGCTTCAACGCCGGAAAACTCCTCCCCGCCCGTGACAACGAGGGCGCTATTCGTATCTTCGATCCCGGCAATCTGCCTTTTACACCGGAACTCTTGGCGTTCCACAAACAGAAGATCGCTGCACGGGCCGCTGCCGAGGGCCGGGAGCCCTCTTTCCAGATGGTCATCGACGATGTCTACGCCATTAGCAAAGGCAATCTGGTGGGCCGGCCCAATAAGGGGTAATCGGTAGGCGGGGCATACATTGTACAACGACGTCCTCGGCTCACACAATATGCGATGTCTTCGTAGGGGCGGCAACTTGCCGCCCGTGGCTGTTTTTTATTTGCCATGTATCGGGAAAACCAATATGCGGGCGGCAGGTTGCCGCCCCTACAAAATGCTGTGCTACCGGGACAGCGAAAGGATTTGACAACATGAAAATTGTGAGCGCAGTCTGCGCCCCCGGGCGCACGGGCTTTTACTTCGACGATCAGCGCGCCATCAAGGTCGGAGCTGTCGCCGATGGGGCGGCCTATCGCGGCAAGCCCATCACACCCGGCTTCTCCGCCGTGCGGCAAGCGGGGGAGGCAATTTCTGTCATGCTCGTACTCGAAGACGGTCAAGTGGCCTACGGCGACTGCGCCGCGGTGCAGTATTCCGGCGCCGGGGGGCGCGACCCGCTCTTTCTCGCCGAGGAGTTCATCCCCGTGATCGAGCAACACATCTTCCCCGCACTCATCGGACAGGAGGCAGACAGCTTCCGGCGGCTAGCGGATGATTTGGAATCTATGCAAATAGACGGCAAGCCCCTACACACGGCGATTCGCTATGGGGTATCGCAGGCTCTACTAGACGCGGTGGCAAAGGCCAAACACCGGCTGATGTGCGAGGTCATTGCGGACGAGTATGACATCCCGCTCACCACGGCGGAAGTACCCATCTTCACCCAGTCCGGCGACCAGCGTTATGAGGGCGCGGACAAGA